>Ga0315548_1000019_pt1 | contig 118523 bp, 87 predicted proteins | sample SalMarSW160110MG_2_FD_202540 | JGI IMG/M metagenome (GOLD analysis project Ga0315548, IMG submission 202540) | Salt marsh sediment microbial communities from the Plum Island Ecosystem LTER, Massachusetts, United States - Salt Marsh Sediment SW1601-110 ... | reverse complement strand
CAAGCGCAAAGGCCGCTACGCCTCGTTGGAACACACCATGTCCAAAGACACATACTTCTTCCACCAGCGGAATGAAACTCTCCTCTATCTTCGTTGCCACTTCTCGTCCTGCGCTAATCACGTCTCCAATGCTTATGACACGCTTTCGCGCCGCCCGTCTCGCCGCCTCCTGCAGCAGACGCCTACATTTCTCTGCCTTTTCTGAAGATTGCTGCTCAATGAGCATAGCTTCGGCCAGTACCTGCTCGCGCACATTTGTACTCTTGGCTAACTCATTCAGGACGGGACTTATGTCCTTGCGGGAAGAACGTGCATAATTTTTCCACTTTTCGTAGCTGGGCCCCTGCCTGCGTGCAGCTGCACACAGAAGTTCATATGTGGCACGTTTGTCCTGAAGTTCTAAAAGGGCGAGTGCCGCCTCTTCCCGAAATGCACGGTTTTCACTTTGAAGATGTTTTAGTATTTCGTCGGTCTTGCCTTCCATTAGGAGTAGGGAAATCTCGCCCCGCGTTTTATATTCCGGGTATTGGGATGCAGTGGCTATCGCTTGCTTCGCCTCATTTCCCCCGATTCTGCGCAGAGCCAGAAGACAAGTATCTCCCCAGGCCAGAATTTTCGCTATTTCCTTTTCTTGTCCGAACGTGTAACCGGCTTCACGCGCTTTTTGCGGATCAAAAGGTGCGGCGTCCTTATGGGCCTGGCGTTTATTTAGGTTCAGTTCCAGAAACTCGTGCTGATTGCGGATTCCCTCGGTAAGCAGCGGAATTGCGCGGGTTTCCTTGAGTGTTCCGAAGGCGAGGCACGCTGCTGTTCTTTCCATTTCATCTACGGATTTTTCTGGGCGCTTGCGATGGCCGAGCATCAACCGGCTGAGCTCGGGGAAAATATCTTCTCCGGTTAGTTTATGCAGCTTTAAGAGGGCCTCGGTAGTCCTATTAAACCAGAAGGACTCACGGAGTTGAGCCACTTCTTTGTCCTTGCCAATGGTGCTGGAAAGCTCCGTAATCAAGCTGTTAAGGACGATTTTCTCAGCTTCTTCCTGGGCGGCGTTGAGACGATTCCGCAGCGCGGGCAGGATTTCTGGGCCGAGGCTTTTTACATGACTTCGCAAACTGAAATAGCCCGGCCTAACATCGCTTCCCTCGTGTCGATTGACCGCCGCTGTGATAGTGATATCCAGCATGGAATCAACAGCCTCGACTGCTTTCATATGAGCGAGGTCGGCCGAGAGCTCTTCACTGTATGTGTAATCGGTGGTTTCGTCCGCAAGGCATTTCGCTATCAGCGGAATAGACTCTCTGTCATTGAGCCGAGAAAGGACATATGCAGCGATACATGCTCTGTATTTCTGACGCCTGTACTTGTCCCATTCTTTTCGTTGTTGTTTCGTGAGTTTTTGAGAATACTGAGGGGCAGAGGGCCGCATTTTCACTGTCCTGACGAGAACTTGCCGCATACGGGGTACTGCGGGACTGCCGAGTTTCACGACTGCATTGCCGGTCAGATATACCAATTTGTATTCGGAGGGGATAATTTCTATGACGGCATCGAGGGCTTCCATATCGGGCGCCAGATAGAACTGCAGCGTCACGGCGGTTGCTTCTTTATGATCGGTAGAGTCTGGCTTATCATACTCCCAGAGAACGTCAACGAGGTGGCTGGCAGGGACATCCACAGCTTCCTTAGGAAGTCTATGCCAGTCTATTTTTCTATTGTATGTTCTGACTGTTTTGGAGATGTCGTATTGATTGTAAATAGGGGACATAAGGTTCTTATGCCAAGTCTGGACCATCTCGGGATTGTTGATTCGTGATATTAGAATCTTCGCAAACAGCTTTTCTCTGCTATCTGGCGATTTAGTCTTTTGCTCTAGGAAGGGGATGATTGCCTTGCCTTTCTCAACCAGGGACTGCCGAGTTCTCACATAGTCTTCGCCGCGCCACTTGGCCCCATCCTGAAAAAGACGTTTCTCAATTTCTCCAACTTCTGCAAAAACAAGAGAGTTGATAATTAAGCAGGTTATTAGGGATGTTGTTGTGAACCAGCTGTAGTTTTGCAGTTTCACTTGTACTCCGATTAATACTTGGCCATGAGCATAAAAAATGACTATACGGTTCATGACGCGGGAAAAACAGGCTGCATCCGCTACGATAAGTATAGCAGCAAATAGACAAAATGTAAACAATAAAAGATTTATGAGGTAATGTGTTTGTACCAGTTTTAGTTGTTATTATTTCATAGATAATTGAATTTTCATGTGGATTTGATATTCTATTAGAGAACAAGTTCAGCAGCGTAGCTGAGCATAAAATTATTTATGTGAGCTATCAGATTACCGGAGTTTTTTATGGGTTCGGTACCCGGCAGAGCAAGACGTCTCGAATCTGTTATAAGCATCTGCTTGTTAGTGGTTCTTATTCTCACCGGGGTCGGCGTATTTGTAAAACAATCTGACTATGATATGAGCAGATTCGGCATAGATGCAACCGGCCTGCCGAGGCCCGAAACTGCTTCGGAGTTCGGCAATATTGTCCCCGGCGGTTTTGAAACGCTTTCGAAGGCTGAATTTTACACGTCAGAGAATCTCTATGAGAAGATTAACGGCAAGGCACCGCTCTATCTCGAATCCGGCTTTGAAGAATTATCCACCCAGCGATTTTTCAATATAAACGACCAAAGTCAGTGGATGGAGCTTTATATTTACGATATGGGCAATATTAAAAACGCTTTCGGCGTTTATAGTGTGCAGAAAAGGGCAGATTCAGAGGCGTTTGCCTCTGTTAAGTTCGCTTACAAGACCGCCAACGCCTTGTATTTTGTGCACGGCAAATATTATGTAGAAATAATCAGCTCGGCTGAATCAAATGAGTTGTTCAAGGCAATAGAAGAAGCAGCACAGAAGGTTCAGGCGAATTTGGTGGTTGATAATGAAATCGGGATAGCTGAGCTTGCATTTTTTCCTCAGGAGAACCTGGTCTCGGACAGTATCAAGCTCTACCTGGTAAATGCCTTCGGCTTCGAGGGATTGACCGATACTTTTACCGCGAGATATAAATTCGGCGATGAAACTAATACCGCTTTTCTGAGCCAACGGGCCAATCCGAAAGATGCAGAGGCAATCGCAGAAAACTATCGTAGCTTTCTTATTGAAAACGGCGCAGTAGTAAAAAACACAGAAAATAAACTACTCGAAGGCAAGGTTATGGATTTATTCGGCACGACTGAAATTGTTTTTACAACAGGGCCTTTCGTTGCCGGGGTCCACGAGGCGGAAAACCAGCAGACGGCAGAAAGAATAGCAGAGATGTTTATTAAAAAACTAAATTCATTAGATAATGAATGAACAAAAAAGCAAAAAATTAAGCAGAAGACAGTTACTGGCACGGGCAGGCAAGGCAGGGGTTTCAATCGCCGCTGCAGGGGCTGTTTCATACCTTCTCTACGACCAAAAAGGACCTACAGCACATCCTGAAGAAAAGGAAGTTACACTGCGAAACTTTTCGGTAAAGGAGCAACCCGGCAGGACGATGAGCATCGTAAAAGGTTCGGACAGGGTGAAAACCATCGATAAAGCGATAGAGCTGCTCGGCGGGATAGAAAGATTTATCAAGCCCGGTGAAACAGTCGCAATAAAACCAAACGTAGCGTTTGCGTCGCCGGCGATGTTATGTGCTACGGCTAATCCTGAATTGGTGGCTGAGGTGGTTCGGCTGTGCTACAGCAGAGGTAAAGCGAAAAAAGTTATCGTTACCGATAATCCGATTAACGACCCTGCAAGCTGCTTTACGCTGAGCGGTATAGGCAAAGCGGTAAGTGCCGCAGGGGCGGAAGTTGTATTGCCGAAAGACTACCTGTTCAGAAATACCACACTGGCAGGAGGACTGCTTATCAAAAATTGGCCTATCTTCTTCGAGCCGTTCGCAAAGGTTGACAAATTGATTGGTATTGCCCCCGTTAAAGACCATCACAGGGCTGGCGCTTCGATGACAATGAAAAACTGGTATGGGCTTTTGGGGGGACGGCGGAATATTTTTCATCAGGATATTAACACCATTATCGCTGAGTTAGCTATGATGGTAAGGCCGACACTGGTTATACTCGACGGCACAGAAGTTATGATGACCAACGGCCCAACCGGCGGCTCGATTTCAGATTTAAGGCGTGCAAATACTTTAATTGCAAGCACTGACTGCGTGGCGGCTGATTCATACGGCTGCACTTTGCTGAATCTAAAGGTCTCGGATTTACCCTACCTTGCAAAGGCCGAGAAAGCAGGCGCGGGGACAACAGATTACGAATCATTAAAGCCGTTAGGAGCAGAGGTAACTTGAAAATAATATGAGAATCACGACAGTTCGACGAATACATCAGTTGTTCATTTTTGTCTTGTTTGTGTGGTTTTGCATCGTCTCCACAGTCGGGGACAAGTTCTGGCAAATCCGGAATTGGCCTATTAACTGGATTTTACATCTGGACCCCCTCGTTGCTCTCGGCACGATACTATCGACAGGCAAATTTTACTGGCCTTTACATTGTGCGCTGGGGACAGTCGTCATAACGATAATCTTCGGGCGGTTTTTCTGTGGCTGGGTTTGCCCTTTCGGGTCACTACACCAGTTTGTGGGCTTCTGGGGCAATCGAAAAAAGACAGCGGCGCAAAAAATACGTCTTAATAAATACCGAAATGCCCAGAGCATAAAATACTACATACTCGTGTTGTTCCTTGTTATGGCAGCGTTTCCGTCGATATCGGCCAGTTTGCAAACGGGCCTGCTCGACCCCATCCCGCTGGTAACCCGTTCATTTCAACTTGTGCTGCTTCCCATTTTTGACAGGGGGACGTATTTGACCTCGGTCAATGTTCGCTATTACGAATATGGCTGGCTGATATTTGCAGTATTTGCAACAGCGGTCCTGCTGAATCTTGTTATACCGAGATTTTACTGCCGGTTTATCTGCCCCCTCGGTGCGTTTTTGGGAATTATAAACCGGTTTTCGATTTGGCGAATCGGCAAAAACAAAAGCGAATGTATCAACTGCAAATTATGCGAGAAATCCTGCGAAGGCGGTTGTGAACCCGGAGGCAAGATAAGAATAAGTGAATGTGTGCTTTGCTTTAACTGCTTAGACGACTGCGGACATGAGATAATCAGTTACCAGACGCGACCTTCGCTGGCGGGTGAAATCACAAATCCGGATATTTCTCGAAGGGGTTTTATACTCTCGCTGGTGAGCGGCGTTTTAGTGATACCTGCGGTACGGCTCAGCGGCAAATTGCGCGGCAACTGGTATCATAAAGTTATCCGGCCGCCCGGAGCATTGGCTGAGGAAGAATTCCTAAAAAGATGTATCAAGTGCGGCCAATGTATGCGGGTCTGCCCTACAAATGTTATTCAGCCCGGCGGTTTCGAGGGCGGACTGGAGAATCTCTGGACGCCTGTGCTGAATAACCGAATCGGTTCGAGCGGCTGTCAGCTGAACTGCGTCGCCTGCGGGCAGATTTGTCCGACCTCGGCTATCAGGCCGATTACACTTTCTGAGAAATTAGGGACAGGTGAGTTCGCCGAGGCAGGGCCAATTAAATTGGGGACAGCTTTTCTCGACCGCGGCAGGTGTCTGCCGTGGGCGATGAATAAGCCGTGTATCGTATGCGAAGAAAACTGCCCCGTCAGTCCAAAAGCAATTTATACGCAGGAATTTTTCAATACAATAAGAGACGGTATCTTATCAGTAAAGAAGGCAACGGGTAATACTATAGAAACTATCGAAAATAAACTTTTGCCTGATAAATTTGCTACAGGTGATTACTATTGTGCTGTCGAGGGTGGTCAACGCAGGAAAATCGTGTCAAATACAGAAAATTTAATTAAAATTTCTCCGGACGAGCAGTTCGAAAAAATCCCCGCTGAGGGTAGTAAAATTGAGGTTCAGGTGAGACTGCAAAGGCCTTACGTTGATATTGAAAGATGTATCGGCTGCGGAGTCTGCGAACACGAATGCCCTGTAAGCGGTAAAAAAGCTATAAGGATTTCAGCTGAAGGTGAGACAAGAAGCGCTGATAGAAAGCTGTTACTTGAACGCTAATAATTTTTGGAGTGTAATGAAATGAAAAAGAAACACGGTAAAATCGACAGAAGAAATTTCTTAAAAACAATAGGAGCTGCGGGATTAGGTTCCGTTTTTGTTTCAGCCCATGTAAAAGCCGGCCCAAATGAGCCGAACACGGTACAGAAAACGGAAGAGCCAAAATTCCCCGAGCTTCCACGGCGAAAACTCGGTAAAACCGGTATCGAAATCCCGGTTCTGTCCAATGGACTGATGTTCGACATCACCGGGAACCAAATTATCTTAAGGGCCAATCTCCAGTATAATGCCACCTACTGGGACACCGCCTACAATTATGCCGGCGGAAACAGTGAAATCGGCATAGGAACATTTCTCAGGAAAAACCCGGAAGTCCGACAGAAACTTTTCATCGTTACCAAGGCGTCCGGAGTAAGAAGTGGACAAGTCAACTTGGCAGAACAGCTTGAAGGACGTCTGCAAGAGTCATTAAGAAGAATGAGCATCGATTATATTGACCTGTACTATGGTGTTCACGGCTGCAATGACCCGGATTCTCAGCTCTCAGAGCAGATGCAAAAATGGGCCGAGGACGCAAAGAAACGCAAACTCATACGCTTTTTCGGGTTCAGCACACATAGAAATATGGAAAAATGCTTGATGGCTGCGTCCAAACTCAATTGGATTGATGCGATAATGACAAGCTATAATGTCGCTTTAATGCAAAAGCAGGAAATGCAGGAAGCCGTCCAGGCGTGTCACGAAGCCGGCATTGGCCTTATCGCAATGAAGGTGCTGCTCGGAGTCCAAAAGAGACAAGCTGAGGCCGAAGATAAAATGGTCACTCACTTTCTCGATAAAGGCTACACACGTGAACAGGCCCTGATAAAAGCCGTCCTTGAGGATAAACGCATCACCGCCGCCTGTATAAGAATGGAAAATGTTACTTTGCTACGTTCGAACGTAGCTGCTGTGCTTGATAAAACCAAACTTACCCGGACAGATGCCGATGTCTTAAGAAAATACGCCGCAGCGTCTTGTAGTGGTTATTGCACCGGCTGTGCATACATTTGTGACGCTGCCTTGCCCACCACGCCATATACCAGTGAGATTATGCGGTATTTGATGTACTACAACAGCTACGGTGAAAGAGAACAAGCAAGAGGGCTTTTTGCTCAGATTCCCAGTAATGTAAGAAACAGACTGCTCAGTACCGATTACAGCCTTGCCGAAGCTCGCTGTCCCCAGCATATGCCCATAGGTAAACTTATCGCCGAGGCAGTCAGCAAACTGGCCTGACCGGTATTTCAAATAAAGACCCTCAGTTAGTCTTAAGCGGCAGGTTTTTCCTTAGAACCTGTATACGCATCGCCTAAAAACTTGCGAGTTTGTTAGTCGCAACCACTTTATTAATAAGAACTTACGTTTATTGTAAGGTAATTTTCTTGCATTGCACTACCCTTTTAGGGTATAATAACGTCGTAATGGAATATTAATTTGACGGCGTTGTTTTCCGGGGGTAGTGATGAAAAAGTTTTACTATGAATTCTGGCTTCCGTTTACTTTCACAAAGAAACGTATTCTAATTCTTGCAATTGCAAGTTATATTGCTATGTGTTAGAAATAATTCAAACCTTTTCACTTTTTTAACCGCCCAGGACAGGGCGGTTTTTTTTATGCGCTTCAAATCCATTAAACATTGACATAACCAAAACGCCAAATTAAGCTTACGAAAACTAAATGGCGGACATCTTGCCCGCAGCATCACGGGCTGGAAGCCCGTGCTACGTGGAAAGGAATTTGTAAATGATAATAGTTACCGGCGGAGCCGGCTTCATCGGCTCAGCACTAATCGCTGCATTGAATAAACGAGGTATTACCGATATTTTAGTTGTTGACGAACGCGGTAGAGATAAGTGTAAAAATCTTGAGAATTTGTCCTTCGCTGACTATGTGGAGAAAAACGACTTTCTGAGAACGGTCAATGAAAAAAAAATAAGCACGGACGTCGAATCAGTTTTTCATATGGGCGCCTGTTCTGATACAACCGAGACGGACGCTAAATACCTTAGAAAAAACAACTATGGATATAGTAAGCACTTAGCCCAATGGGCAACCGGTGCGGGTGTTCGCTTTATCTATGCTTCGAGTGCAGCCACGTATGGCGACGGCTCAGCCGGTTTTGATGATGATGAAGAGAAAATAGATAGCTTTAAACCCCTGAATTTGTACGGACGCTCAAAGCAGCAGTTCGACCTGTGGGCGAAAATAGAAGGAATGTTGAAAAATATTGTTGGATTAAAATACTTTAATGTCTTCGGCCCGAATGAATACCACAAGGGCGAGATGCGGAGCTTCGTAGTCAAGGCCTTTGAGCAGATAAATGCTACCGGCAAAGTCCGCCTCTTCAAATCATATAAACCGGAATTCAAAGACGGCCAGCAGATGCGCGATTTTCTTTACATAAAGGACGCCGTCGATATGACGCTCTTTTTTTATGACAACACAAAAATAAATGGCCTGTTTAATATCGGCGCCGGCAAGGCACGCACCTGGAACGACCTTGTAAAAGCCGTTTTCGCCGCTATGGGTAAAGTACCGAATATCGAATATATTGATATGCCGGAATCGATTCGCAATCAGTACCAATATTTCACACAGGCCGAGATAACCAGACTCTGCAGAGCCGGCTATAAAAAGCAAATAACTTCCCTCGAAGATGCGATAAAAGACTATGTCCAAAATTATCTGCAGAACAATAAGTACTTAATCGGCGTATAGCCATTGTTATTTTTTGAATAGGGATAAAAATACCGTTTACAGCGTATCATTTTGGGCCGAGTGGATTTGTCGGGCTTATTCTCAAAAAGTGGCTCGACATCCCCGTATTCGTCCTTGCTAACGTTGTTGTTGATATTGAAGTGCTGGTCGTAAGGCTACTCAAGCTCGGCTGGCCGCCGCACAGATATTGTCATACCCTTTTGATTGGTGCGGTAGTTGGGCTCGTTTGGGGTGTTGCGGCGTATCCGTTTCGGCGTTTCTTCAAGAAGATAATGCAGATAATCCGCATACCATACGAAACCGGTTTTTGGAAAATGGCTGTATCCGGCGTTCTTGGCGTCTGGTTTCACGTAGTTATTGATGCGATTTATCACTGCGATGTCCATATGTTCTGGCCGAGCAAGGCTAAACCATTATTGCGAATGATAAGCCAGGGACAGGTAAAAGCTGTATGTGTTGCTTCTTTTTTTGCCGCCCTTATCTTATATGCGATTATTGCGGTCTCTTACACCAGAAGGAAATCAAAAAATCAGGAACAAACATAATTAACCTGATACTCTGATGACCTTATACAATATTGCCTGACTCTTGCTTATTTCCCACCTGGGCCTTATAATTACTTACTGAAAATATCGTATAGGCAGGATAAATCTATGGCAGAGACGATTGCAGAACAGATTAAACTTCTCAAGCGTGGTACTGTGGAAGTTTTTCGTGAACAGGAACTGACCGAGAAGCTAACCGATGCAGCTAAAACTGGCAGACAGCTTCGAATCAAGCTTGGTCTGGACCCGACCAGCCCCGATATCCACCTCGGTCATACGGTAGTGCTTCGAAAGATGCGCCAGTTCCAGGACCTTGGTCATAAAGCAGTCCTGATAATCGGCGACTACACTGCACAAATCGGCGACCCTTCGGGCCAGGATACAACCAGGCCAATGCTCTCACCGCAGCAAATCGAAGAGAATGCAAAAACTTATTTTCAGCAAGCAGGTAAAATCTTAGACACTTCGGATGATAAACTGGAAATCAGATATAACAGCGAATGGCTTGAAAAGCTGACCGCAATGGAGATTATTCAACTCGTCGCCAAAAAGACGGTAGCGCAGATGCTCCAGCGAGATAGCTTCAAAAAACGCCTGCAAACAGATGAGGACGTCTATATGCACGAATTTCTCTATCCCCTTATGCAGGGTTACGATTCAGTAGTAGTAAAAAGTGACGTCGAGTTAGGTGGTAACGACCAGACATTCAACAATCTCATCGGTCGAGACATCCAGCGAGCATACGGCCAAAAACCACAGGTTGTAATCATAATGCCAATACTTGTCGGTCTGGACGGCAAAGAGAAAATGAGCAAATCAAAAGGCAATTACATCGGCGTAACTGATGAGCCGAAAGATATGTTCGGCAAGGTTATGAGTATCTCCGATGAGATGATGGAAAATTATTTTACGCTGTTGACCGACCTGTCAGCCGAAAGGATAACCGAGCTTGTCAATCCCGACAAAACCCATCCGAAAGAGGCAAAAGTTTTGCTGGCTAAAACAATTCTAATCCAATTCTATAACAAAAAGATTGCGGGCGCCGCCGCCGCTGAATTTGACAAGGTCTTCGCCCAGGGACAACTGCCTGATGATATACCAGAAATCAAAATATCCGCTGAGCTGGTTATGGCAAGCAAACTGCTGGTTATATTAAACCTTGTGCCATCGAGTAGTGAGGCAAAAAGGATGATAAAGCAGTCTGCTGTGAGTATCGACGGCAAAAGAATCAATGACCCTAATGCAGAAATTTCGCCAAAAGATGGTATGATTGTCCAGGTCGGAAAAAGAAAATTCGCAAAAATCAAAACCAGAAATTAAACATGAAACTGCCACAATTAGAAAAACCGGATAAGTATGTCGGCCTGTATATTTTTGATTTCGGAGACCATTGCGGTGTCGGCTTTACCGCCGAGGAGGTCGCCGAGCTTTTTGAAAGCGAAAAATACAAAAACTGTAAGGCCTATAAAATACACAGAGCTTATCCAGACGGAAAACTCGAGCTTAAAGGTGTGCTGGCGGAGATTTTCCAGCTTGAGGCGGGGATGTTCTTCTACTCGGGTGCTCTCGAAGGCGGTAGGAAAGATTTCAAGGGCCTGGTTAATTTAGCTGTTAAGATTACACCTCCCTGCAGGGCCAAGGTGCATTTAGCCAAATACAGTGATAATAAATTTGTGACGGCTTTAATTTATCCAGCAGAATACGATGATGAAATTAGCGCCTGGCTTTTGAACGGCAGCTACAAAACGACGGGTGCTGCCGATGCCGGCTTGGAAGCAGTGCAGCAATATTACGACGCAAAACCGGAAATACTGGAAAGGCATCAGTTATTCGGTGAATCCGAATACCGCAGTCGCAATGGTGAAGAGCTGCTGGCCTCGGTAAAAGTAGCTGTTCAAAGGTAATAAATAATTTAGTAAGCCGTGACCCTAAACAAATCACAGGTCACGAGCGACTGGTTACGAATATGTCTGTTCGCTCCAAAGTAAATTCGTTTCTTGGTTTGTTTGCCGGCGGATTGCTGTCGATATTCGGCAGAGAGCCGGCTAAACATAATACACATGCTCTCAGGCAAATGGACTTCAAAACCAGCACACAGCATCTTGGAGTCCGGTTTACCGAAAAGATTCGTCAGGTTTTCAGATTCAGATGGCTTAAAAGATTTTAACTTCCCGGCAACAGGCCAAATACGAGATACAAGATGCGAGATACGAAATATGAGAATTTTCCACCGTCTGGCGAAGCTCCTGTGCTTAGTGAAAATGCTTTGGCTGTGTTACAAAGCAGATACCTAATCAAGGACCAGCAGGGTAAATGTACCGAGACGCCGGCTGAGCTTTTCAGCCGTGTAGCGTCGCTGGTAGCCGGGGCTGAAGCCAGATACGGTGCCACAGAAAGTGAAGTCAAAAGCTGGCACAGGAAGTATTATGATTTAATGGCGAATCTTCTGTTTTTGCCTAACTCACCTACCCTGATGAACGCAGGCCGGCGGGGAATGCTCAGCGCCTGCTTTGTGCTGCCGATTGAAGATAGCATAGAAGGGATATTCGAGACGATTAAGCAGACCGCTCTGATTCAAAAGGCGGGCGGCGGCACCGGATTTTCACTTGATAAACTAAGGCCAACTGGTGACCGTGTCGCATCGAGCGGGGGAACGACCTCGGGGCCGATAAGTTTTTGGCGGGTCTTTTCCGAGACCACTGATGCAATTCAACAGGGCGCTTTTCGCCGAGGCGCAAATATGGGTATGATGAGCATCGGGCATCCGGACATACTAAAATTCCTCCACGCCAAACAGAACCTGAAGGCCTTTACTAACTTTAATATCTCTGTCAAAATCACCGATAATTGGATGAAAAAACTCGCCACCTCGGCAGATTCTCTCCATATTGTGAAAAACCCGCGCACGCAACAGCGGTATTTACTGCCGCGCCGAATTGATATCGCAAACTACACAATAGACGATTTGTATAAGCTGACCGGCGAATCACAACAGCCCAGCGGGCGCACAGGTCGATTCTACACCATCGGTGACATCTGGAAAATGATAGTCAAATGTGCTCACAAGACCGGTGAGCCGGGAGTTGCTTTTATCGACCGAATCAACCGTGACAATCCGACTCCGTCGTTAGGCCGGATAGAAGCGACCAATCCCTGTGGCGAACAGCCGCTGCTGCCTTACGAAGCCTGCACTCTCGGCAGTATTAACCTTACAAAGTTTGTGCTCACAGACCAGCAGGAAGCGGAAATGAATTGGCCGGCACTGGCGGAAACCGTTAAATTGGCAGTGCGATTTCTGGACAATATTATCGACGTCTGCGATTATCCAGTAAGAAATACCACTCATATCGCTCAGTCCAATCGCAAAATAGGTCTCGGTGTTATGGGTTTTGCTGATTGCTTGTTTATACTTGGCATTGCTTACGATTCGCAACAGGGTATAAAATTCGGCGAAACGGTGATGAAATTTATCAACGAAAATGCACGCCAGGCCAGTAACACTCTTGCCGATTTGCGTGGTCCGTTTCCAAACTGGAACAGCAGCACCTGGCGGACCGATAAAAACAGAAAGGTTCGCAATGCCTCTATTACCTGCGTAGCTCCCACCGGTACTATAAGTATTATTGCGGATTGTACTTGTGGAATTGAGCCGGCCTACTCACCGGTGTTTGTTCGCCGGATATTGAATGGCTCAGAAATGCTGCAAATAAACCCGATTTTCGGACAAATAGCTGAAAAAGGCGGTTTTTACAGTAAAAAACTGGAACAACAGATTGCCAAAACCGGTAGCATTCAGAAAATACCTCGAATCCCAGCAAAAATACGCAAAATCTTCAAATGTGCCTACGATATTACGCCCCAGTGGCATATTCAAATGCAGGCTGCTTTTCAGAGGCACTGCGATGCAGCGGTCAGCAAGACAATAAATTTCCCTCAAAATGCTACCGTTGCGGCGGTTGATAAGGCCTATAAATTGGCATATCATCTTGGATGTAAGGGAATTACGATTTATCGGCGGCGCAGCAGGGAATATGAGCCGATGAGTCTTTATTAGCGGCCTAAGCTACCTTTACGGCCAAGGCAGGGTCTCAAAAACGCATTTATCTGTGCGGACAGGCAAATCCACATTTCGCGGAAAAATACGGAACCTTTATGTATTGATAGCGTAAAACGTTATAAGAAGAGGCAAAATTGCGTTTTTTTTCAGTTAAAGTGGGTATTATACTGTTGCCGATAATAGAGAAGTAAAAAAGAATTTTTCTCCCCTCCGGAAAACATCGGGTAGCTGGATTTGCTCGATGTTTTCTTTTTTTTACACTTGTGCCAAAAAACACCTCGGAAGATAGCTTCCTTGATAGTTCAAGGTGATTTTGCAAAATTGTTGATTCTTTGCGGAGGAAATTATGTTTTTTCACTTCTTAAATGGGAAATATCAGATAGAGAAATTTCATTGACTTTCTACATTTGATGTAGTAGATTGAACATCTGGAAGAAGAATGATAGACAGGCAAAAAAGGAGGTTTTAGGATGAAAAGGCTAATTTCTGCACTAATTATCACTTCTGTAGTTGTGTTTTTTACTCAACATGCATCGGCAGGTTTAATCAGAAAGATATACCTTTCAGTTATAGGTGGCGAGGGCAAGATTCAGCGGGTAAATCTTGACGGAAGTGAAATGGAGGATGTTGTAACAGGATTAGGGGAGCCACGGTGGATGGCTTTGAGTGTATTCCTTGGAAAGATGTACTGGACAGATCGCGGCACTGGAAAGATTCAGCGGGCAAACCTGGACGGCAGTAACGTTGAAGACCTAATCACAGGACTCAACGATCCCGGTGCTATTGCTCTTGACATCTTCACAGGTAAAATGTACTGGGCTGACCATTATGGTACTAATCGCAGGGTTCGTAGGGCAAATTTAGACGGAACCGATATCGAAGACTTGAGTGCGGGAATTAACGCTTGGTACAACTTTGCCCTGGATATTCCAGGCGGTAAAATTTACTGGGCAGATTCCCCCATCAATAATTACATAATTCATCGGGCCAATCTTGACGGTAGCGATATTGAGGACATAGTTGAAGTAGATTGGTGGGGCTGGCTTATATCCTCTATTGCTCTGGATATTGATTCCGGAAAGATGTACTGGACTGAATGGTCCGATTCGCCCTATGGTAATGTTAGGCGGGCTGACTTAGACGGCAACAATATAGAGACCCTCGTGGAAGGGTCGGGCGCGTGGGGAATTGGGCTGGACCTGTCCAGCGGTAAGATGTATTGGATAGCGGGTAGCACAATTCAGCGGGCCAATCTCGATGGTAGCAATGTCGAATACTTCAGTATAAGTTCGAATTGCTATAGTATTGCGCTTGCTATCGAAATGGAGGTGGGTGATTTATGTGTTACACCTTTAGATGGGCTTAAATCGCAAGGATATGGGGGAGGACCGTTCACACCTTTATCAATCTCTTACACACTGAGAAATGCCGGGCCAAACAGTATCGATTGGACGGCTTCGGTGACGCAAAGCTGGCTCGATGTAAGTCTTTCGAGTGGAACATTAGGCCCCAATGATGTCAATACCGTCCAAATAAGCATCAACTCGGACGCAAATGAACTGAATTATGGTGCTTATAATGACACGTTAACTATCACTGACCTTACAAACGGGAATACATATGTACGTGACATCGACTTAGCTGTTTTGATACCCAATAAAATCTATTGGATAGATGAACAAACCGATAAAATCCAGTGCGCTGATTTGCTTGGGCAGAATGTTGAAGACTTAATTACTATCGACTTGAGATACTTTGCAAATATTGATATAGATTATTATAACTCAAAGATATACTGGACAAATGGTTACGGTAACATCAACCGGGTAAATTTAGACGGGACCAATATAGAAGAACTCATCGCAGGAGCATACCATCCGCGCGGCATTGCTGTTGATGCGCTCGAAGGAAAGATGTTTTGGACAGACTACGATAATCACAATTATAGAATCATGTGGGCAAATTTAGACGGAACTAATATCGAAACCCTGTTCGAAAGCTACGATTGGCTCGGAGACATTGCCCTTGACACCTTCACAGGTAAGATGTATTGGAACGACGCGCACAAAATTTTCCGGGCCAACATAGAAGTAATTACTAATTGTTTCATCACAACAGGTATGACTAATTTCCCATCAGGAGCTGCTCCGAGGTCTGCTTCAGTCTGGATAAAATGGGGCGGCCAGACCTTGAATTATCAGGTAATCTTTGGATATGGAGATGATGCTGAGGGATTCAAGGTCTTTGGAGCTTTTCTGGATAAACAAAATCCTGCAAATTTATACTGCTGGAACAGTTACCGGGATGGAGCGACTTATAACTACGACACAGGTATTGATATTACAATCGGACAATGGACACACCTGGTAATGACATACGATGGGACAAACATCAAGGCCTATCCCGATGCAGTTTTAACAGATACAACTGAACGGACCTTGGACACTGTTCTGGAAAAATCCCTGATTGGCGGAAATACTTGGGCTAATTGTGATTACTTCAAAGGTTCAATTGACAATATGATGATATTTGACAAAGAGCTGTCGCAAGAGGAAATAGAACTATTGTATAATTTTGGTGATGGTACAGAGATTATCCCTGATGGGAATGGTTTTGACCTCTTGTCTCACTGTGTTGGTCACTGGAAGATGAATGACAACGAACTCAACACGACGGTTGAGGACAGTTCCGGCAGCGGAAACGATGGAACGGCAAAACGGAATACATCTGTTCTTCATACCGAAAGCGGCGACCCTCCGTATCTCAACGGTGCCCTGAACTTTACAGTCGGAAACATCGAGACGTTGGTTACAGGACTTTCCAATGCAGAAAGAATTGATCTGGATTCTGTCTCCGGCAAGATGTACTGGACAGATCGCGGCACTAAAAAGATTCAGCGGGCAAATCTGGACGGCAGTAACGTCGAAGACCTAATCACAGGACTCAACTATCCCTATGGTATTTCTTTGCACATCTTCGCAGGTAAGATGTACTGGACAGATCGCGACGCTGGAAAGATTCAGCGAGTCAATCTCGATGGCAGCAATGCCGAAAACTTAGTCACGAATTTGGGCATGCCCTCAGGTATCGCGATTCAGAATTTGATAGATGACTTAGCGGTTAGACCATTTGATGGACTCGAATCAGAAGGCTATGAGGCAGGACCATTCACACCTGAATCAATCTCCTACACACTTAAAAATATCAGGCCTAATACAGTCGATTGGACAGCTTCGGTTACACAGAGCTGGCTTGATGTAAGTGTAACCAGCGGAACATTGGAACCCAAAGATGTCAATACCATCCAAATAAGTATTAACTCGGACGCAAGTTTGCTTGATGAAGGTACTTACAACGACACGTTAACTATTACTAACCTTACAAGTAGTATAGAATATCGCAGGTCAATTAAGCTTACGATAATCGCATACAGTATCGCTGATCTAAATAAAGATCGTTTCGTTGATTTCGAAGACTTTGCCATCTTAGCATCGCAGTGGCTGCAGGCGCCCGGTATACCATCAGCAGATATTGCTCCGCCGGGAGGCGACGGCATCGTTGACTACGATGACCTTGCTATCATTTGCCAGGCATGGCTTGATTAACTACACAGCCAACCCGGAAAACCCCCAAGGTGTGCCTAAGTAACCAGGACCGGTGGTTATCTTTTGTTTTTGTATCCTTTTGTGCATTTTAGCGGCCAAAAATTCTCTGTGGTCTCGGTAGTGAGTTACATTTACGTGTTTTTTCCGCAGCATTTTTTATATTTTTTGCCGCTTCCGCAGGGGCAGGGGTCATTTCGGCCGACTTTCGGTTGCTCCAGTCGGATTTGTTTTACTTTTTGCTCACCCTGTGGCGCCTGTGCGGCGGCACGCTGCTGCTCAGCCATTGCGAAGTGGCCTACTTCGTCGTGGGCTGTTTGGCTTACCCTCCAGATGCTTCTGGCTCTGGCGCCGGCTTCCAGGTGGACCTTGAATATGATATCCGTGACCCGGTCCTCGATAGTTTCGAGCATCTCGTTGAACATTCGGAAACCTTCGCGTTTATATTCGGTCTTGGGGTCTTTTTCTGCGAAAGAGCGCATCCATACATTACTTTTCAGGTGGTCCATCGAATAGAGATGGTCCTTCCAGCAGCTGTCGTAAATCTGGAGCAATACATATTTTTCAAGCTCGCTTAACTCTGCGCGCAAAAATTCTTTTGCCGCTTCGGACAGCTTGTCTTTGCGCTGCGCTTCGCCAGCGAGGTCGTCTTCGCTCAAAGAAGCTTCGAATCTTTGGTTGGCCCAGCTTGCTAATTCGGCGGTGTTTAACCGGGCGATATTGTTATCGAGCTCCTGTTCTAATTGGCCGTTATTAAAGCTTTCACTTAATTCGAGCAGCTGTTTATGTAAAACCCTGGGCTTGGTGTTCTGTATCTGCTCGATTGAAAAATCAGCGTTATATTTTTTCTTTGCCCATTTGGCCAACGATTCGAATGCGTATACGTTGGTGCCTTGTGGGCCGTAAACCATATTCATCGCGAATTCAACAGGATATTCAATCTCTCTTTGTTTATATTTGGCTGCTGCCTTTTCACCGAGGAATTTGCGGATTTGAGATGCGTTCAGGTTTGCTATCTCGGAAGTCCCCAGTTTGATGTCGAATTTGGCTCGTGCCCACTCGGCGAATGTATGAACGGCGAAGTCATCTTTCAGAAATTCAACCAGTTGTGAACAATCTTTTTTGTCAATTTGCTCGGCGGAAGCACTAATCAGCTGTTCTTCAATCTCCTCCGGCTCCTGATTTTTGACTTTAGCGGGGCTTAAATTGACTTTGAACGCGCTCATAGCCCACTTGCACAAACCAGCGATGTCCCAGCTTTGCCGGTCCGAATAGTCTTCCAGATACTCCCCCAAGGAAAGTGATATCTCGTTGGCAGTGCTGTTTTTCGCCTGGTCCTTAATCAGCTTTTCGATCTCTGCTGCTTCGATGCTGACGATGTCGGCAGGTTTTAAATCAACGCCGAAGTTGGTCCTGGTCCATTCGATGATGCACTTTTGAGGGTAATCGCCGGCAAGGATAGTATCGCAATTATTTGCGATAGAGCGATCTATCATTTCGTCAATAATATTTTTGAGGCCTTTACCTGTTAAGATTTTGCGTCTGCGGGAATAGAAAATTTTTCGCTGGTAGTCCATTACCTCATCGTATTCGAGCAGGCTCTTTCGCACCTCGAAGTTTCGCTCTTCAACCTTCTTTTGTGCCTTTTCAATTCCCTTGCTTATTCGCTTGTGATAGATTGGTTGTCCTTGCTCCCATCCAATCCAAGAAAGTGCTTTGACTGTCCAGTCCGGGGCGAAAACTCGCATCAGGTCATCATCGAAGCTCAGAAAGAACTGGCTTGAGCCCGCGTCCCCCTGCCTGCCGCATCGGCCTCGAAGCTGGTTATCGATTCTCCTGGCCTCGTGCCGCTCTGTGCCCAGCACGTGCAGGCCGCCAATTTCAGCTATGCCCGGCCCGAGCTTAATATCCGTGCCTCGTCCTGCCATATTAGTTGCAATCGTGATATTGCCTTGCATTTGGCCGTCACGGCTGGCGTGTTGCTGGCCGGCTTTAGCTACAATTTCAGCTTCTCTTGCGTGGTTTTTGGCATTTAGTATCTCGTGCGGGTACTCTTTTCCGTATCGCTGCTTAAGGGCACCGGACAGTGCTTCGTTCTTTTCAATACTCACAGTTCCAACAAGCACAGGTCTGCCGGAAACGCTTATGTTGTTTATTTCTTCCGCTATCGCATTAAATTTTTCGCGTATTGTTTTATAGATTACATCGTCCTGGTCTTCTCTGATGCAGGGTTCATTGGTTGGTATTACGACGACCTCGAGGTTGTAGATATTCATAAATTCTTCCGCTTCGGTGGCAGCAGTGCCGGTCATCCCTGCTATTTGCTCGTAGAGTTTGAAAAAATTCTGCAGTGTGATAGTTGCCAGCGTTTGGGTCTCTTCTTTTACCGAGACATTCTCTTTTGCCTCCACCGCCTGATGCAGCCCGTCGGACCACTGTCGGCCGTGCATCAACCGTCCCGTAAATTCATCGACGATGATGACCTTGCCGTCCATAACGACGTAATCTTTTTCTCTTTCAAATGCTACATGCCCCCGCAGGCTCTGTTCGAGAAGATGCGGCCAGTCCATATTTGAGCCGGTGAAAAATGAGCCTACTGCTGCTATTTCCTGCGCCGCCCCTATACCTTCATGAGTCAGGTGAACTGCTTTCCTGTCGTATTCAACTTCGTAATACTGTGTAGCGTGCGTTAATTTGGATTGTGCAGCCTCGAACTCCGCCTCGGCTTTTTCAATCGCTTTCTGGGCATTTTCGATTCGTTTATTGTCTTTGTCCTTTTTAGCTTCGGCCAGTTCGCCTTCAGCACTGGCTTGTGTCCGCTCGGAAGAATCGATTTGTTTCTTTATACGGTCGTAACTGCTTTGAAGAGAAATTAGTTTTCTTGTCACTTCATCTGCTTTTTTGTATCTGGTGACATCATCAAAAGCAGGCCCCGATATAATCAAAGGCGTTCTTGCTTCATCGATTAGAATTGAATCAACCTCGTCGACTATGGCATATTCAAGCGGCCCCTGCACCATTTGTTCGAGTGACAGCTTCATATTATCTCGAAGATAATCGAAGCCGAACTCGTTGTTTGTCCCGTATGTTATATCACAACCATACTGACCTTTCCGTTCGTCACCGGCCGTATCCATATCCGCCTGAATCGCCCCTACGGTTAATCCCAGGGCCTTATAAATCGGTCCCATCCACTCCGCGTCGCGCTTTGCTAAGTAATCGTTGACGGTAACTATATGGACCTTTCTGCCGGTCAGGTGAACAAGGTATGCTGCCAGAGTTGCTACGAGAGTTTTGCCTTCGCCGGTAACCATTTCCGCGATTTTGCCTTCATAGAGGACATTGCCGCCGATAAGCTGAACGTCAAAATGCCGCATCTCTACGTTTCGCCTTGCTGCCTCACGGACAACCGCGAAGACCTCGGGCAGAATATCCTCAGCTTTTGTGCCGGCTTTTAAATTGTCCTTAAACTCAGCCGTTTTTGCCTGCAGCTGCGCATCATCGAGCTTTTGTATTTGCTCCTCAAAGTCGCCTGCCTGTTCGGCAACTGCGGAGTATGCCTTTACTAATCGCTCATTGCGAGAGCCGAAAACCTTGACGAGGGTTTTGCTTATTTTATCTATCATCGAAGTAAGTATTACAGAATCTTAATATGATGTCAAGAAAGCCGGGATTCTATGTTCTGTGCGGGTTTTTCGAAGACTTTCTTTTTAATTTCTTAAACTTGTTTTTCAGGAAACGGCCGATTCTGTTCTCCAATAAAAAACCGAATCCCAGAAGTTCAAGTCCTATCAGTGCAAGCCACGAGCCGGGAGTGAGCGGGGTAAGTAAAGCTGCAAGACCCACGATAATCAGTATAACTCCGATGGTTTTCTTTAGAACTTGTTTCAGGATTGGCTTCATTTGTGTTTTTTTCTGCGATTTATCTTTCCGGGTTTTTTTGCTCTTATGCCTTTCCTTTTCTCCGCGGCGGCCTCTGCCAATAGCTTGACAGGAATCAGATTTAGCTGCTGCGAAGGAACATTGACTGAGATTTCGCGAACCTTCATAGCCAAATATAAAATGTATCTGCTGGAACAGAGCGGAATTTCAGTAGCTTGTTTCTTACAGCTTGCTATTCTCTTTCCTGCTTTCTTTGGAGCTTTTCGGTCACATCAAAGAAACGGTATAAATGATAGTAGTCTTCAAAAATGTAACTTTTATCCGGCAAAAGCTCATACTGTCCGTTGAAGTACAGATTGAAAATCAACCGAAATGAATTGACCGGAGTTATCGAGGGATACAATATGTTCTTATCAACATTTGGCAGATAATACGCATTTAGAATCCCCATCTTCTGCTTTAACTCTGCTGTCGTTGCTTCTTTCCAATTGAAGTTTAGTTTATTTTTAAAAAACCTTCTCGGCCAGGGGCCTTCATCTGATTGCAAAATAATAATTGGAGGCCTTTCCGAATCAGCCAACAAACTCTCAATGAGCAGTTTTATTTTCTGGTTTATGAAAGCCAACTGTTCTGTATAAGCGGTCTTGGTATCTTTTCGTGCTTCCTTTATTCGTGATACAAAATTGCCATTCTTGTCAAATACGTATGGTGGATGTGGAGTTATAAAGTGCGCAAAAACAAAAGTTGGTTCTTGCATCTTCGGGATTTCGGCCAGTTTTTCAAACTGGTATAAAATCCTATCATACTTTACCTTATACTCTTCCCAGTTAAACAATATTCCCAGTATCGGATAGAATGCAGTCGATTTATAAAGCGCCCATGGGAATTCCGGCAACCATTCGTAACAAACGTTCATATCCGCATATTTGTTTTTCCTTGTTGGGTACCACCAAGAACCAAAATGTATGTATTTATATCCTCTGGCCTTTAAAAGCTGTCCAACCTTATGATCCTGCAACGCCTTGTAAAGCGGTAACCAGCTTCCTCCTAGCTTTTCTGCTTCGTCATTGGAAAAATTATGATAGCCCATATCAAGGGTTGAGGTCAGTGAATGAGCAGTCGTAAGATAGTTGGCGTTACTCTCAGAAGCAACATAGAACCCTTTTGTCTTCAAATAATTAATAAACTCACTATTGTCGAAATTATAATAATCCTTTAAGGTGCTCAGACAGGCATATCTGTCAAAAATAATGTAGTAGATGTCGGGATGCTCCGCAGCGTCCATAGGGACTGACCTTGTGTTCACTAAATTCGGTTCTGACATACTGGAACGTGCTTCGACTCCCCAAGCCCCTTGAAAAAAGATACTTACAAGAACAAGAACTATTAGTACTCCGCTCATGAAATTCAGAACCTTCGTCAGATTATTTAGCTGCTTGCGTGTCTTTACAACGAAATACAAAACGACGACAAACAGGAAAAACCAAATGGAGATTATTGTTTTCCCGGTACCTATGGCCAGCAAATTTTTCGTGAACATCTGTACTTGCCGAAATAAAAAACAAAGCAGTAGTGAAACCGACAAAACCACCCCTGTTTTCCTGATACTCTTAAATAGGAAGGTACCCAACAAGAGCAAGAGCAGCGTCACGCCTACTACGACGGCTATCGACAGAATTACGTCGAAAAGAGGAGCTTCCTGTATGTTGTGCAGGTAAAGTAACAAGACAGGATATGCCGCAAAAAAAACAGGGTGAAGAACCAAACTCATCTTTTTCCTGTTGTTTTCCATCTTGCTCATGATTTATCCTCTCGCTTAGTCATCAGGTACAGGGTTCTTTCAGAGTCATGAATATTGACTACGCTTTGCAAATTAAAGTACCTGCGAAACGCTTTCTCAAACATATATTGGTTGTAATTTGTGAAAATGTCTTCTCGGGTTGATAGTAGCCGCTGAATTTGCGAGTCACTCTTTGGGACAAATTCGATGATCAACGAATTGCCTATCTTGTCGAAGAAATCAGCAATTCGGTCAAAGGGCAAATTATTAGAGATGGCTAAATGGTGAATTAAAGCAAGGGCAAGTACCGTATCGGCAGGACCACGAGACGTAAAGGACATTCTTTCTGCGTTTTGCCAGCCGATACCGGGGCTTGGGTTGGTTAAATCAAGCAATAAAGGAAGGAGGTTGCTTTCATTTTTTTCGATACATTTGAGATAATTTTTCTCAACAGCGGCTGGGTCGATGTCAAAAGAAATGGTTGTTATTCCTCTATCACTGGCGATGCGACTGAACATTCCGTCGTTTGCACCGAGGTCCCAGACACTTTTGGGGTTAATTTGGTCCAGGAATTCTGCAACGAGGTTCTTTTTGTGCTCAAGTGCATTGTCAGAGTAATTTATATCCTCATAATAATCGGCCCATTCAGTTCCTTTTGGTTCCCATCTGAGTTTTTTGATGGTGGTCTCGAGGCTATCAATAAGGCCGGCAAAAGCCAGGCGGCTCATCCTGCTGTTATCAGCCCTTATACCTTTGTTGGCATATTTCTGCTGGCTCTTGGCATGAAGGTGAATATGCATTAATATTGGAATCTTAAACCATGTTCGAAGAGGAGCCAGGCGAGTCGCCAGGTCAAGCGGAACACCATCTATATAAATTCGGAATAGCTGATTCAGACGAATATCTTTATAGCTCATTAGTGCCAGAGGAGCGAGAAAGTGTTGGCAGAACTGCCGGTAAGCAACCCAGGGCTGACCCTCGATATACTTCTCAAAAGAAAGTGTGTCAATCAGGAGAGGTTTGCCGTGCATGAACTGTATGTTATAGGCGCTGCAGTCTTTAAGTGACATTCCAAAGTCAAAAGCTTTTTTCTGAATTTCAAGCGTGGTCAAAGCAGCCTTTTTTAACTGGCTAAAACTCCATTCGTATGGATATGATACAAACGCTATTGGCTGTGGCTTGATTACCTTATACGCGTCGGAGGATTCTTCGGGAGTAATATCGACTTCCTTATGAGGAATCAGCAATCCGGATTTTACCAGGGTATCATAAAGACTAGAGTCCATTAAGTGGTTATAATTTTCCTTGTACGCTGTGTTTATTTGGCGATAAATCAGGCCATCTCGATAAAAGAGAAAACCGCTTGGATCTCGAAATGAAGCTGGCAGATTTCCGTTAGTCTTCATTTTTTGCTGTTTTGTCTCCCTTGGAAAATAACTTCTTAACGAGGTTTTTGATTTTGCCCCAGAATATTTTGATAATAAAACCGAACGTAACCAAGCCTGCAATTAATATCTGAAAGAACATACTACCCATCCCGGGATCTATATAGGCGAAGCTTTTAGTAGCAGGGATTGAGTAACATGCTTGACATTCAATGACGGCATATGCCTTAGCAGCAAGGGTCAGCGTTACTATACAAACTGTGATAAAAACCTTCATTATATTCTCCAAACATTTAATCCAAGAGTCTTTTCAATGCTCGATTTATTACGCAAAAAACCGTATATAACGTGAAACTTGAAATAACACTTATACATTATAACAAAATAATATCAAGGAAATTCTAAATGTAAGTAGCTAAGCAGCATCTGCTTGAATTGCTGTTACCTTTTCCTCTTCATCATCTTGCGTGTGCGATTTTTCTTGTCTCTTATGGTTGGTTTGGCCTTCCTTCGCTTGCTGCTGATTTTAACAAGCGGTTCAGCTGGAGTAACATTTAACTGTCGGGAGGGGACATTGACTGTAATAATTCGTACTTTAAGGGCCTGTCCCATACGGATGATACATCCGGACCATTGCCCGGCAATGCATTGGACCTTCTGGTTGAACTTCCAGGCATCGTTGCCCAAATTACCCATTTGGATGAGCCCTTCTATGCCGAACTTCCGCGACCGCACAAATACGCCGAAATTTGTCAGGCCGGTCACCACGCAGTCAAGTTCCTCAGCTGTCCGTTTGCTTAACATCTGCAATATCAAAACGGTTTTCAGTTCATTTTCCGCATCCTCTGCCCGCTGCTCAGTAAAGGTGATATGCTTTCCGATTTCAGTTAAGTCCAGTTCTGTGGAGATTTGTTTTGCCAAATCGAGACGGTTTTGCAAATAAAATTCCAAAACGCGGTGCACAAGCAAGTCCGCGTATCGGCGTATCGGGCTGGTAAAGTGACAATAATGGGTCGATGCCAATGCAAAGTGCCCAATATGCAGTGGTGCATATTGAGCTTTTTCAAAACTTCGCAAAACCGCCAGATTCACCGCCAGAGAGCAATCACTTCCCTTAACTGCAGCCAACAGCTCCTGTATGGCGGTACGGTCCGGCACCCGTGGCACACTAACTCCGAATGCCCTGACGAGTTGCGACAGGTTTTTCATTCCCAGAACATCCGGCTCCGGATGGATCCGCCGCATAAAAGATATATTGTATCGGTCAAGAAGCGAGGCGACAGCATCGTTGGCCTCGACCATAAACATCTCGATTATCGTGTGCGGATAGCTGTCATCGGCTGGGTGAGCATCCACGACCCGCCCTGATTTATCCATCACTAATTCGATCTCCGGTAAATCTAAATGTATCATTCCTCTTTTTTCTCGTCGTTTCTCAATGGCTCGGCTGAGCGCCTCCATATCCCCCAATAGCTTAACAACTTCTGGTTTAATTCCTTTAGTGCGACCTTTCAAAGCCTTATCCGCTTGTTCATAGGTCAAACGCTGAGCCGAATCAATAATGCTGTTCGCAAAACTTCGAGCCAGTACATTACCTTCCTGGTCATAAGTCAAATATACACTCTTGACGAATCGTTTTTGGCCGGGCTGCAAACTGCATATACCATTACTTAAAATCTCCGGCAGCATCGCAATGGTTTTGCCCGGCAGGTAAACACTATTTCCGCGAATTCCTGCTTCGGTATCCAGCGGCGAACCAGCCCCCACGAAATGACTCACATCGGCGATATGAACGCCCAGCACCCAGTTACCTTCGGAATTTTTTCCCAGGCTTATCGCATCGTCAAAATCCTTCGCGTCCGGCGGGTCAATTGTAATGACCACTTTGTCTGTTATATCATATCGTTTGGAGGGCTTCTCTGCGTTAAATCCGGCAGCAGCTTCACGGGCCTGCTCGATACAGTCGTCATCGAATTCACTCGGTAAATGATATTGGTGGATTATCGATTTTATTTCACTTTCATATCGCCCCGCCCTGCCGAGTACTTCTATAATCACACCTCGTGCGAGATATTTCTCCGTTGGCCATGTGAGTATTTCGACGACTACCTTGTCCTTCTGCCTCGCATTTTTCGCGGTAACGTCGTCAACACTGATTGGCTCGATAAATCCTTTCCCATCCGGTTCGAGCAACCACCCCTCAGGCCGTTTTACGAGGGTTCCGACGACCTTATTTTGCGTTCGTTCGAGAATCTCGACCACCCTGCCGCTGTATCGCATTTGTCCGGCCCGTTTGCCTTTTTTGACGACCTTGGCAGCAACGATATCACCGTTCATCGCCTCAGACGTTGCGCTTGGTGGTATAAATAAATCACCCTGTGAATTGGGCTCGAGTGGTGTTACAAAACCGAATCCTTTGGGATTTGCTCTGAATGTTCCTATGATTTGGCCGGATGACGACGGCAGACTGACCAGGTTTCCGGCGCCTATCACCACACGCCCTGCCCGGCGAAGCTCTTCAAAAGCTAATTTAAACTGCGGGTAATCTTCAGAGCTTACGCCGAGCGCCCTGGCTAACGGCGCCACTTTCAACGGCGTATAATCCCGGTGCTTTAAAAATTTAATTATTCGTTCTTTGAATATATCAGGCATTTTTTTCGGATTATAATGACGATAGGAAAAATCTGCAATAGTGATTTACGCTTTTCAAATTAAATAGATGTGTTTTGAATGTACCTGTGATTTGATTTGAAATTATATACAGAAATGCTGCCTTCGCTGCGTTTTACTTGCGGAACATAGCAGTGGCTTCAATTTCAAACAGCAGGTCATCCCTGCAAATGTCGCAAATCACCGTTATCCATGGCCACGACAGATTATTTTTCAATTCAAAGAACGTCTTTTCAACCTCAGTCGTCTTGCAGTAAGCCGTTACCTGCACCACATCCTCATCCGGACACTGCATATCTCTGAGAACAGCACGAACATTTTCTATGGTTGTATTTATCTGTCCTGCTGTATCGCCGATATTTGTTGTGGCGCCGTCAGCATCGATGGAGGCGGTTCCTGAAACAAATACCGTCTCTCCTGCCGGCGTAATCGCTCTCGAAGCTCGCGAAAAGGCAGAACCATACTCAAATGCACACTGCTGTTTTCCAACAGCTTCGAGGAACTGGATTGAATCGGGTGGCTCAAGCACCGCTGTCAAGTCCATCGCACAACTTCCCCCGGTAGCCGGACTAAGTCCAATCCCCGTGCTGGCGGGCATCGATTGTCGGTTTCCCTCGCCTACGAGCCCTCGCTCCGTGAAAAACTTGTTTCTGACATGATTGAATTCACCATACCATGAGAGAATATCAGTCAGCCACATCCATGTACGTGGCACCGAAAGGAAATCAGCCCCTGACTGCTTCAGCGCTGCTTCGGCCTTTTCTAACATAGCTTGTGCCTGTTTGCCGGCTTGTGTGGCCTGCTGGGCAGATACATTTGAAAGCGTAAGATACGCCCGGCCCGGTACACGAAAAATTCGTCCGCACGGATTTTGTTCCAAAATGACTGCTTCCGGCTTGTTATCACCGCTCACTGCGTGAATCTGGACCCCGGAAATCGGCCCACACACCCCTTCATTGCCGACCAGAAGGCTCGGAGCAACTCCATCGTCGATATCGCCATACTCTTTCGACCGTACGCCCGAGATAATTTCCATCACGCTGCCGGTAGCGAAGACCCGCTCCTGGAGTATGTAAGCTGCTTTTGTGTGCAGTATCTCCCGGATACCGGAAAAGATTTCAGGTGCCTGCCTCTGCGGTGGCGCATCGCCTTCAGGAGTAGCTGAAATATAGATTTCAGTTGCCTCGGAGGATTCAACGCTGCGTGTATCAAAGTTTACGGTCATTTCGGTTTTGTCCACTTTTGTGAATTATCTGCCAGCTCCTCCAAAACTTACGCTGGTTTTTACACAAGCTGACTAAAGCATATATGCTAAGTATCGTTGATAGAAGAAGCAAGCTTAACTTTAATTCAGTTTTCATCCTTTTTTCAGAAAGAAAGGAACCGTATTGCGTAATGTTATAGGACTGTGGTAATGGGCTTTTTAGGGTGCTATTCTCGCTCCGCCCCGGCTTTGGGAGTGGCCATTGTTATAGGCATATCTACAAAGACCTCAGTAGAGTCGTGGAAAATCCGAAATAACCTCTCCCCTGTAGTCATAATGGGCTCAATAACAAATTCGGGAGTATTAAAAGTCTCCAAACAATGGCCATAGAATGTAGGGTCTTTCTGGGGAAGTATCAATGGTTTGTACGCTCTGCCTGTTTCATCAATATAGCTAAGGTAGCTCCTTGTAAATACCCCGTGCTCTCTCTTGCTGCTGAAAACTACCCACCGGCTATTACTGGACCAACTGTGCCATGCTTCACTTTGGTCGCTGTTTACATCCAGACGATGGTATTCGTAATGGCCGGTTTCCTGAGCCGTTTTCAGGTCCACTATGTACAAATCGCTGCTCTGCTGCCAGGGTGGAAAGTATCCATAATCACACATGCAAAACGACAGCCAGCGTCCATCGGGACTTAATCGGGGCATCGCAATGCTCAAATCCGTGTCCTGAGCCGAAAGCACCATCTCCAGCTCGCCCCACTTATCACGACCAATATCATAGCTTATTCGAACAAGGTCATACTTTACTTTGTCATATCCCTCCGGAGGAAACTTACCTTTCACCGGCCATATCATCGGTGTTCTGCAGAAGTACAGATATCGACCGTCAGCAGACCACACTGGCCAGGTCTCCAGTTGACTCTCTTTCGAAATCTCCGGTGCCGTTTTTATCGTTTGTGAATCAACAACAAAATAAGCCAGTGCCGAATTCAGGTCAAATGTGTCACGAATCTCATTTCTCGCAGTATGATAAAACATAGGCAGATTATTGATGGAATATACCGCCACTTTCCCGCTCGGGTGCCACGTAGTATAGCCGAACTTAGTTCCAATCTTACTGACCACCTTGCGATTTATCAGCAGTGTCTTGGGGCCCTCTATATCGTTGCGAACACCCAATAGTACTTTGTCGGGTCGGTTTTGGCAAAATGTATGACAGTTCACACACCTTGTCCTATAATCCCTGTTATCAAACACAACTAACTCATCGAAGTTACTCAAGTCGCGTTGATAAATGCCTATTCGCCCCTTTATATGAGTATGAGTAGGATGCATCCTCCTGTATACAAGATAACCGTCAATGTCCTCATTGGCAATTCTGTTAGTAATCGTCTCAAATCGTACCCAATCCTGGCTGTCCATTCTCACAAAAATATCAAAGTGCAGTTCCTTTCCCTTATTTTTGTCAAGAAGCTCGTGCCAGGAATCTATTGGAATCAGAATTTTCGGTGACCGACTGAAAATTTCAATCGGCTCGCCTCTTTCCGAATAAATCCTGGCACAGTAATACGAGCCCTTCTCCTGCACCATAAAATTAAGAGGCACGATGTTGGGCGGAATAACCGTCGAACTATAGTCGGGATAAATCTTTGCCGGCCGGTCAATAGTTCTATAATCAGCTACCGTCGCAACACGTAGACACAGATTGCAGACCAATGCAACGGCCAACAATACCGCAAACAAAACAAATCCAAAAGCTGCTATGTGTTTTCTCATTTTTTCATTCCTGAACGACCATAGAGAGAATAGAAAAGAAAGCTGTCGCCGTAATCGCTCGCCAGCTTACCAAACGCTGCCTTCTTGTCTTCACCATACTGGCCAAAGTAGACAGTGCAAAAATGATTAAATCGCTCTTGTGACTCCCTGCTTATTACGCGACCGCCAAGTTCAACTTTCTTCCCAGAAAATCTGTAAAGCAGTATCGCTTCCTCATAAACTCGCGGAATCCTAATGTAATTAAAATCATTCAGTCGACCCATAATTCCAGTGAACTTGTCGAGCTGATCCGTCAATAAATAATACGCCGCCAAATACTCAAAAGCCATCCGATTTCTTTTGTTTTTGTCGAGCAAATCCAGGAATATGCTATCAGGGGTTGCGTGTATAAGGGCCCTGTCTATCTCCGGCATTATACTGCGCAGGTGTTGAACCTGTTTGTCCGTTGACAGGTTCGGGTCAGTTTCGATTTTCTCCAGATAGCTTCCTGCCCAGTCACTGTCAAATAGCGTTTTGCTCAGTGCTCCAAGATAAACTCGTGCCGCACCGGTATCCCCCTTGACCATGTTTACCAAAGCCAGCCGCTTCAGAAATAGAGGCCGCTCTCCGAATGTGTCCATGGAATAAACAAGCATGGATTCCGCCAGGTTTATATGCCCAAGGTCGATATAAGTGTCGAACACTCTCCACCAGATGGTATAACGATATTTCCTCTCACTGGACAGCATCAGCCCACTCGAATGTTGCCCATATACAAACATATCCTGTGTCAGACGGCCTGTGTGATATAAGGCACGGTTAGCTGCGTGGTTCATTAGTTCGTCATGTGGGTAACGGGCAGAGACCTCAAGTACCTCTCGCCACATCTTGTTACACGAATAATAGCTCACTGCTATCTGCGCTTTTGTCCTGGCGCTGTGGCAAAAGTACGCAACCACAACACCCGCAACGATACCGAGTAATGGTGACAGCCTCCCTCCGGCCTTGCCCCCACACGATAACAGGAATTGTCCGAGCCGTCCTGTTCCTTTGCCCTTCAGCAACAGTTCACCAATCCATAAGATGAACAGCGTTACCGGTAATAGCGAATAAAGTAAATAGAATACAATCAGCACATCTTTGTTGCCTTTATAAGAACGCAGAATAAAGTGGTCGAAAGCGTGGATAATCCCAAAGTCGAAAACAACAACTCCCTCAATATGTACAGACATCGGAGACACCAATAAAAGTACAAGGCCTAATAATGGTCGTCGCCTGAAAAGCATTTCGTAAATTCCACAGACTACCGCAAACAATAGGTATCCTTCGTCTCCAATTGCGTAGAGAATAATCAACAAACACAAAAACACCAGTATATCCGTCGGTCTTTTCTTTGATGTCAACATCATATACAAACGCACAAATGCCAACGCAACCAGAAATACCATTGCAACACCAAACGGATATGAATATCGTGTGTAGGAGCCAAGTAGAACAATAGGCGGCACAAAACAGACCCACTTTAGGCGTCGTTCGCTTGCTACCTTCAAAATTGAGCTGCAGAATAGCCAAATCAACCATGCCTGTACGGTTACAAATAGGGGGCCTACCCACCGAATACAGAAGAATTGCGCCAGAAAGGTACTCACATACTCGACCAGACCTCCAGGATAAAAAACAGTCTCCCTGAAAAAAGACCATCCTCGATAGAAGACGGGAAAATCCAGAGACATCCCGCCGCCGTGATAGATAAGACGCAAGTCAGTATCGAGCCAGAGATACAGATAAAACAGAATAAAAAAACTGCGTGTGTCAAATCTTACAGTTAACATTCGCAGTTTTTGAAAAAGGTTGATTTTGGTAATTTTAAGCCTATCAGCCATTTTGTGACAACATGATTATTTTTATAATATACGAAATGTTTATCGTATATGAATAAGATTTAAAATTTTGCATAAACCCTTATTTTGTAAAGATTTCTCCTAAAAAAGTGCGAAACTTAAGTTTACGGTCATTTTGGTTTCATTCACCTTTGTGAATTGTCTGCCAGTTAGTATAGAACTTACGCCAGTTTACACTATCTGACTAAAGCACATATTCTAAGTATCGTTGATAGGAAAACAAGGCTTAACTTTATTCTGCTTTATCCCTTTTTCTTAGATAAAGGGACCTTATTACATAATTAATTTTATATGACTACGACAATAGGCTTATTAGCTTGCTTCAAAAATTTAATTATTCGTTCTTTGAAAATATCAGGCATTTTATCAGCTTATTAAAAAATCGCCCAGTCAATTTTAATATCGACTGGGTGATATGTTTATCTGAAATCAAACCAAAGACTCTGCCGCGTCGTAACGTCTCTTACGAGCTTACTACAGTTCCATCTCCGCTGCATATTATGCTGGCAATCGGGCGTTATCCTGCTTTCGCCTTAAGATTGTTAAGTTTCCTGGCGAGACGCGATTTCTTTCGTGCAGCGGTTCTTTTGTGCATTGTGCTTGCGGCGGCGGTTTTATCTAATTTTTTAACGATGAGTTTGTATTGTTCACTCGCAGCCTGTACATCACCTCCGGCCAGAGCCGACTCTAAATGCTTAATTTGCGTCTTTATCTGGCTTTTACGCGAGCGATTAATCGCCCTTTTTTTAGTGTTCTGTCTCACTCTTTTCTTTGCTGATAACGAATGTGCCACGGTAATCTCCTGAGAATCACTATCACTTTATTTATAAGCTCTTATTCACTCAGAGTTTGTATCTGTCTTCTTGCCTCTTAGTTTATCTATCTGCTGGCGAATATCTTTGTATGCAAAATCGTGCTGAGCAATCTTGCGATAAATTTCCAGAGCCTTCTCACCATTGCCTTGCTCCTGGTGGGAGCGGGCAAGATTATACCGCAATTCCTTGGCGATGCTGTCATCTTTTATTTCGTAGTTCTCCATCGCCCGCGTAAAAACCTCGATTGCGTCTGTAAACCAGCCCTTCATAAAAAAGCAAAATCCTGTTTTGTTCATCGCTGCAATCTTATGTCGTGGGTCCCGCTGGGCCTCCTGGAAGAAGGGTATCGCCTCGTCGTATTTTTTATCACGGACCAGACGAACACCGTATTCGTACTTGGCCCGCAGGTCGGTTGGATAATTTTCCACGCAGAGACGGTAATGTTCCAGTTCAGTCTCATTTAGCTGCGCCGACAATTCTGTTACCTTCGACCTGGCTTGTGCTTTGCCGGATTTAGTCTCAAGGGCGGTTTCTGCTTCTCTTAGCTTACGTTTGAATTGTTTTATCTTTAGCTCGCCTGCTCGCTGTTTAAAGCTGAAATCCTTCTTTGTTCTATACGTATTTTCCAGCAGCTTTATTGCTTCATTCTCATTTTTATCGTTTCGCAAATCCGATAAAGCCTCAGCCAAATTAAATATGTTCCTCGGTAGATTTGGGTCCTGTGCCATTGCTTTCCTGGCTTGCTTGACCGCTGAGAGGCGGTAATCCTCCGTTTTGACAATGCTTTCCTGGGCTTGAAGTTTTTCCTGGATTTCGCGGTCTTTTATAGATTGCCTGAAATCGCCCTCTTGGTCGTATTTGCCTCTGGAGACAGTTAGTTCCGCTGAGAGGCGCTTATACTCATCTGCTAATTCTCCGTCTTCGGGCTTAAGTTTGCAGGCACGCTGGCTTGCAGCAACCGCCTTATCGAGCTCACCAAGGGCCTCGTATGAATCCTTTAACAGCACGTATGTTTGTAGAGATGGTTTTTCCGCAGCATTATTTGTCTGGAACGCAAAATTAGCAATCCAGCTTGCCGTCTTACTATACCCCCCTGCCACCGCTGCTTTCAGTATCGCCTCGGCATATGGCAAATGGTCGGGCTCTTTGGCGAAAAGATATTCGGCGTTAAGCATTTGCTCAAGGGCCGTCTTGCCTCGCAGACGCTTTACTTTTTCCATAATCGAGGGCTTTTTGCCGCCTTTTCCCTGCCGGTGAAGGGCCATCTCACAAAGTGGTATATGCCCCTCTTGAAGCGCATCCGGCTCATAATGCAGACCCTCGAGGTACATATCGATAGCGTAATCAAAATTGTCCGATTCTGCCGCTTCTGTTGCTCTTTCAAAAAAAGCCTTGGCCTTATCAGATAACTGACCATTATCTTCTTCCGATATGTGTTCTAACTGATTTACTTGCTCTGTTTCTTTGGTTACCGGGGGTTGGTCCTCAGGCACCTTCGTAGCATTGCCTTCGCCGCCAGTGTCACGCGTGATTCTAAACTTGGCAGAAAGGTTTTCTAATTCATCTTTCAAATCTTTGTCTCTGGGTTTAAGCTTAAGAGCATTTCGGCAAGCAGCAGCTGCTCTATCAAATTGACCGATTGCTGAGTATGAATCTTTTAACAGAAGATATATTTGTAGGGATGGTTTTTTGGCATTATTATTTGCCAGGAACATCAAGTCGGCAATCCACTTAGCTGTTTCCTTATAACCGCCTGCTACCGCAGCTTTCAATATCACCTCCGCATACGGCAGATGACCGGGATTTTTTGCAAGCAGATATTCGGCACCGAGCATCTGTTCAAGAGCTGTTTTACCGTTCAATCGTTCCTCTACTTCTGTCGCTGACGGTTTTGCCCCGCCTTTTCTCTCGCGATAAAGTGCCAATTCACGGAGCCTTATATGACCATCCTGCACCGCATCCGGCACGCATCGAAGACCCTCAAGATACATTTCGATAGCAAGCTCAAAATCGTCTTTCTCTGATGCTGCCCAGGCTCTTTCAAAGAAATTCTTGGCCTTTGCCAATACCTGACTAATATCTTTTTCCGGCATAAATTTTAACCGACTCCCTTTTTTCGACGCGTTCTTAAAACATTTATAGTAACTTTCGGCTTAAATTTGTCAATAAATAAATACTTGTATAAAAAGTATGGTTATGCTATAAAAAGCACTTCTCTTTTATAAATATGGTGCAAAATGATAACTTTACTTCTAAAAACAGCTTAAACAGGAGATACTAAATTATGGCAACAGCTCTTGAACGTTATGACCCTCAGATTTTTGAGCTTATAAGACAGGAAAAGGCTCGCCAGAGTGCCTGTGTTCGTCTTATCCCTTCTGAAAACTATGTTTCCAGGGCCGTTATGGAGGCCAGTGGAAGCTGCCTTACCAATAAATATTCCGAAGGTTATCCCGGCAAACGATACTACGAAGGCCAGCAGGTAACTGACCTTATCGAAACAATAGCTCGGGAACGTGCAAAAAAAGTGTTCAAAGCAGACCACGCTAACGTTCAGCCTTACTCCGGCTCTGTTGCAAACCTCTCTGCGTACCTCGCCTTAATCGAGCCTGGCGATACCATTATGGGTTTGTCTCTGCCGCACGGTGGACACCTCACGCACGGCTGGAAAGTCTCTGTTACAAGCAGGGTTTTTAATTCCGTCAGATATACTGTTGACCCAAATACAGGTAGATTCGACTACAACCAGATTGAAGACCTTGCAAAAAAGTACAAACCGAGAATCATCATCTCTGGTGCAACTGCATATCCAAGAGAGATTGATTTTGAAATATTCGGCCAAATCGCAAAAAAAGTTGGTGCCTACCACGTCAGTGATATAGCACACATTGCTGGCCTTGTTGTCGCCGGCATACATAAAAGTCCAGTTCCCTACACTGACATCATATCCACCACAACCCATAAAACCTTGAGAGGCCCGCGAGGCGGAATGTTACTTTGTAAAGCCGAGCACGCTGCAAAAATGGACAAATCCGTCTTCCCGGGCATGCAGGGCGGTCCCCATATGAATACCATCGCTGCTATTGCCGTAGCATTGGCTGAAGCCGATACGCCTGAATTCGTCGCCTATGCAAAGCAGATTGTTAAAAACGCTAAAGCTCTTGCGGAAAAGCTCCTCGAACACGGCTTTAACCTCTCATCAGGTGGAACTGACAACCATTTGATACTGATCGATTTGAGAAATAAAAACGTCCCGGGCAAAAAGCTCGCCAAGGCCCTCGACAGGGCAAAAATCGTTACCAATTATAACACTACGCCCATGGCACCTGACCATCCCGCCAACCCGAGTGGTTTGCGTATGGGTACACCCTCAGTTACTACTCGCGGAATGAAAGAAGAGCAAATGCGCCAGATTGCCGGATTTATAAACAAAGTCGTGGAAAATATCGACAACGAAGCTGTAATCGAAGAAGTTGGAAAAGAGGTTTTGCTTATGTCTTCGCAATTCCCGGTGCCGGAGCATTTTATTATTCCGAATAGAGATAATCCGGGAAATCCGCGACCCTCAGATTTCCTGACACCCTGGCTGTTCTAAAGTTTAAGGAGCAACGATATGGCCAAGGAAGAACAGGTGCTGGCCGTAGAGAGAAAGGTTCTTGAACAGCCTGGATTATTTAACGGTCTTGCATTCGATGTGGACCGTTACCTCGACAGAATCTTTGCTCCCGGCGTCCCAGTTTTCCTGCCTCGTTCGCAGGCCGAAAAAGACCCTTCTTATAAGCAGTTGATTCCCTATGTGATTATGGCCTGTGACGGCAGATACCTCACCTACGTCCGCGGCAAACGTGCAGGCGAAACCCGACTTGTCGCAAAGCGTTCTATAGGAATCGGCGGCCACATCAATCCTGTTGATAATGAAGTGCCTTTGTTTGACAGGGATTTTCAGAAGATGTACGAAATTGCCGTTGAACGTGAAATTGCCGAAGAAGTATTTGTTGAAGCGAACCACACCGACCGCATTGTTGCCCTGCTCAACGATGATTCCACCGAGGTCGGAAGCGTCCACCTCGGCATAGTCCACTGCTGGCTTCTGGATGCTCCAAAGGTTGATAAGCGAGAGCAGATGATTACCCAGATGGCTTTTATGACACTCGTTGAACTACAGCAGCTTCGCGATACTATGGAGACTTGGTCGGCATTATGTCTTGATGTTCTTGACCGGATGACAAAACTTGACCTATGACTTGTGTACTTCGCTTTTCTGCTGTCTCATCATTCACTAATCAGTGGTTTAATAGTTTCTTTCTTTACAATAGGGATGTAAAATAGAGCCGAAGATGAGTGAAGGCAAACTAAAAACCGCGGTGCTTGGATTGGACGGTAGAGGCCGGCTTCTGCTCGAAGCGGCGTCACAAATCGACCTCTTTCAGATTCAGGCCGTCGCCGACAAAGATACCAAACTCACCGAAAAGCTGGCTCTAAGATATAGCTGCGCTGCTTATGACGATTACCGCCAGCTCATAATGCAAAATCAGTTCGATTGTTTGTTAGTTGCCGCTGCAATACACAGTTGCGATGAATACATCAAAATGGCAATGAAAAGGAAAACCAACATACTCAAGCTCGCCCCGCCGGCCAGAAATTTTCAGGAAGCTGCGGAATTTGTCCGTCTTGCCGAGGGTGAAAATATAAAATTTGCCATCGCAAATCCTATGCGTTTTGCCCGAAGCTTTCTTGCCTTACGAGAGTTCTTACAGCAAGGGCGCATTGAGCAAATCTTTTTGATAATCGCCTTTTGTACCGTTGGCAGTGAATGCATCGCCAAATGGCAAACCGACCCGAAACTGGCCGGCGGAGGAGTGCTCTTGCACAATTGTTACCAGATTATCGACCAGATAGTTAGCAACCTCTCTGCACCGCAGCAGGTCTATTCTCTAAATACCAGCACAGCCGGCGACAGACAACAGCGGTCCTATTTAACAGAGGATACCGCCGTGGTAACGATGAAATTTAACGACACTTTATTTGGCAATCTGATAGCGAGCAAGGTCTTTGGCCCGCAACAGGAAACTCTGAAGGTCTACGGCAGAGATAAAATCCTGACAGTCAGCAACGCTCGATTCATTGTCAGCGATGGTTTTGGACAAGTCAGCGAGGAATCAGAATACGATGATGACGAGCTTATCCAGCATACGGCCCTACTGAAAAACTTTGCTTTAAGCATACTATTGCCTGATAAAAACAAGCTTTACAGCAGTGCCAGAGAGAACCTGAACGATATGGCCGTCGTTGAAGCTGCCTATCTTTCGGCCCGCACGGCTATGCCGGAAGAGCTTGGCAGAATCCTCAAAATGGCACAGCCCGAACCGACGAATATTCGGCCGGCCCTTAAATAATAAGAAAATAAGCATTTGACAAATAACGCAATAAGTAATAGTTTATTATCGTAAATCGTTAACCGTATTGCTGTCTATTATTTGGAGATTTTGATATGGAAGCAGGTAAGAAAAAAGTAATTATGGTCGTAGTTATTGTGGCGTGTTTGATTGCAGCCGGCATAATAACTTATAAGACCAGCACCGGGAACTCCGGCAGCCTCGAGAGCTTTGAACGCGGTGAGTTGACGTGGTTAAAGTGCCGCAATCCGGACTGTGCACACACATGGCAAATGGATATGAAAGATTATTTAGAATATGTAGAGGAAAACCGGATAGGGATGACAGTACCAGCGGTTGTTTGCCCTGAATGTGGCGAGGACAGCGGTTATCGAGCTGAAAAATGTGAAAAGTGCGGTTTCATATTCGAGAGAGGTTCTGTTCCCGGTGAGATCGCAGATCAATGCCCCAAATGCGGCCATAGCGCATTACGGGAATCAAGAAAGAGCAGAGCTCGCGGCGGCGAATAGCAAACTGCTGAAATTTACAAACAAAACGAAACATTCACCGCTGTTTAATCGAACGCAGGACGGATGTAATTCCTTGTTGTCTTGACGAGCGGAAGTGTAAAGATACGAATCATAAATACTACCAAGTCCGGCTTCTGATGAGGCCGGACTTTTTTTACGATCAGGGTCCGTCTTACCCCCAAACCGAGCAAGTGTGCCTACTGTATTTTGACATTGGGTTTGTTTTGGGTTCGTTTTGCATTTTTTGTTCATTTTGATTGAAATTTCCTTCTGCGCAGACGACCTGCGCTTCCGTCTTCGCTGACGCTACTACGGAAAGCGAGAAATTCGAAATCCGAATATCTAAATCCTAAACAAATTCGAAATTCAAATTTTCAAACGCTAAAAACGAGATTTACTAAGTTGATAATTATTTATCTAAAAGGTCTCATTTGACCTCCTTCTACAATAGAAGGTACCCGCGTGTTTGATTCGAAAAATCGAGGATTTTTCGAGAGTGAAAATCTTATAAGTCGTTGTAAGAAAAGGAATTATAAAATTTTGAAAAAATATGTTTTTACTCAGCAGGTACCCCCATTTTTGATTGATTTTTCGTATCTCGCGAAGCGTGAAGTGTATCTCGCCTAAAAAGGAGTGCGGAAAAAGGTTGTGGGAGTCTGCCAAAGGCAATACCTAAGATACTTAGGTATTCTTTCTTTTACGACGAATGGATCCCCGACAGAAGACTAAAGGAGCAAATATCGAGGATTTTCGTTTCACTACAAGGACCTTCGCCCACAGGGCAAGCTGGCGCTGCGGCCTGCGCTACCTTAGGTCCGCTTGGGGACGGCTTTCGCCGCATTGCTTACGCCATTTTGATTGAGTGTTTAACCGCGTTTCCAACTCAACATCCCCGCACCGAGACCGAGCAGTTAATAAACATTTATATCTTGATATTTACTTTATGTCTGCTTACTTGTTTTTGGTTTCTTGCTTTTGTTGCTTAAGGATTTTTTCAGCTTTTTTCTTTTGTTGTTTTAGACTTGGTATTTCTTCAGCTCTCACACCGACCATATCACAATCTTTTTCTGCCGCATAAATGAGCAGGCGGTTATGTCGCTGTCTCATTGCATCGAACTCAATTTTTTCCGCGTCTTTAAGGTCCATAAAGATAAATCCAATACCGAGAGTAAACACACCCGCGCCGGCCCATAAAGCGTTTGTCAGACCTTTGTCAGTCTTCGGGAGTATTCGTGCCATATCTACTTGAAGTTGAGCAATCTCCGCCTTAAGCCCTTCACAACTGCGGTTCTCATCTCCCGGAAGATAAACAGGCATAGGATTAGCCTGCCTGCCGGCACAGCCAGCAAAGAATACAGCGGGTATAAGCACTGAACAGATTGATTTTCTCATTTTCCTTCCTTTCAAAATTTCCTCAAAATTGGAGAGATAAAATCGTACTTTATTTGGTGCTGGAAAGCAAGAAAAAAAACTAACATTAGATATTAGGCAAAAATCCCGTAGTATTACGGGTATGGAAAAGGTATCGAGACGACCGGCAAGCTACTTTTTACAGGTGATATGAGTGCAGTTTTACAAGGCGATTACGGCAGGATTAGTGATTTAAACCACCACATCGGGAAGTTCCTGCCGGGACAATCCGTCACCGTACCCGCTCCCGGCGTAGATTTGTGGCCGTAGATACGGCTTTTCGGTATCTTGTATCGGCTTTGCAAAAAGCGAACGAGTCTAACCAGCGACTGCATTTGCGCTTTGGTCGGCTGAGTCTGATTGAAGTTGCCCACTAAGCAAATTCCTATCCCATCCTCATTGGCCCAGTTGCCCGGCGTGCCGCCGCAATGTGCCCCGGTAACCTGCTTTTGCCAGCGGAAAGTTACCTCGACCTGGCCGTCGCCGCTGTTACTTCCGTTGCCAATAACAAAATCATATCCAACACCTTCCCAGTGGTTGCCTTCCCGGTGCCACTTGTCGAATATGGCGGCATTGCCGTTTTTCGTTCCTGAATGATGTATCACGATAGCAGTCCAGCTCTTCTCCACCGACGAAGGCGGTAACCAGCCTTGCAAAAAACTTTCACCAGGTGGAACCGGCCGAGTTGGGGTAGGTATTGAAAGTTTCGGTTTGACGGATTCGGCACTCTGATAGTCGTGTGTAATCTCGGGCATCGGCTCTTCATTATACATACAGCCGCCCAGGATGAGCAGACAACCCCACGCGATAAGAACTCTATTAAACATCTTTATTTTTTTGATTATTCCGCTTTTCCTTTATACGTTGCCGGCATCTTATTGTTGATTATGCCTGTGCCTGCTTTTGAGTTTCTGCTAAGAAGGGCTTTTCTTTGTATCTGACAATACGAACGCTATTGCCGCGTTCGTTGAATTCAACCACATCCATATACGATTGCATAAGCAGTAACCCCCTGCCCTCGTTCTTATAAAGATTTTCACCAAGTCGCGGGTCCGGAACGGCTTCCGGGTTAAAACCCTCACCCTGGTCCGTCATAGAAATTTCAACTTTATCCGAGGTTACCGAATAGTCAATTTTAACCTCTTTGTCAGGGGCCATTTTATTGCCGTGCTTGATGGCATTGATGAAAGCCTCTTCTAAAGCAAGATGGGTCGCAAAAATATCCTCCTTGCTGAAATTGCTACTTTCGAGCTTAGGTAGAATCTGCCTGCACACCTCGACAATGGCATAAGGTGTGCTTTCTACAGCTATTGAGTGGGTAGCTGGTGCTCTCGATGCCATAAACTTATAATGTCCCAAAAATACCCTTATAATGAGTCTGTAAGGGCAGAATTATATCCAATTTTAGCGCGCCAACTTCTAATTATCGGCTAATTCTTCGTTCTCGTGAATAAAAATAAAGACATTATTGCCTAATTTGCCGTGGATAAACTCTCAACTGCACTTTCTATATCCTGGTATATATCGAAAATTTTGGTCAGCCGCGTTATTTTGAAGATTTTATAGATTTTCGGGTCTATACTGCAAAGCTTTAATTGGCCGTCGTGTTCATAAACCTTTTTGCTGATTCTAATTAGAAGCCCTAAAACGGCGGAGGACAAGAATTGAACATTACAAAAATCTAAAATCAGCTTTATTTCACCGGAGGCGGACTCAATGACAGACATAATCGACTCTTGAAGTGCCTGGACATCCTTATCTTCGAGAATTTTTTCATCGGTGAAGGTGATAATAGTTGCATTCTCGGCGTACTCAATACTTATTCTCGGCTTTATTGATGCCATAACAATCTCCCTAAAAAACTATTAAGCTAACAAGTCTACATTGCAATACCCCTGATGTCAAGTTTTGAATTTTTGAAATAATTGTGAAATTTCACAGTTCTGTCAAAGACGGTATATTTTTCTGTAATTTTATATATTTTAAAAACAGAAAAACCCTTGCGGCCTAAGGTATCTCATGGATAATGAACAATTGAATATTAGGAACCGTTAGACTTTCTGGAAAGGTGATTTACTTAATGCATATTAGCGAATTTCAACGTCTGATTTCGAAAAAATACGAAAAACGGGACCGGGAAAGAGGAGTTCCAGCTACGTTTATGTGGTTCGTAGAAGAGGTTGGTGAATTAGCTACCGCATTGGGCTCTAAAGACGACAAAAACAAAGAGGAAGAATTTGCCGATGTGTTTGCGTGGCTATGCACATTAGCCAATATCAGCGATGTAGACCTGGAAAAGGCGTGCGAAAAGTACAGCAAAAATCAGGTCGATGGATTTAAGTGAGCGGCTCAGGCTGTTTCAGCCCGGTTTTCATCGCCAATTTCTTCCGGGAGCTGCGGCTCATAGGGACTCTGCAGTTTTTTCAACGCCCTGAAGAAGCACCAGGAAATTCCGATTATTATGGAAACCAGAAAGATTACCGTCAGCTCGTAAACGGGCACTTTCGCTGCGCGGGCGGTTTTTTCGGAAGTATGGTATATCAGGCTGGTTGCTATAAAGCCGCTGATTCCCATCGTTCCTATCACTCCCGCCCAGCGGGCAAACCACGAGGACTCGGTACGTTGCCTGTTGTATCGCGACAATACGAGATTGCTCAGCAATACCGCAAGTATCGCAGCGGCCAGGCACAGCCACAGCATCGGACGGTTTTGGTGACCGTTGTGCGATTCGATGAGCAGAAAAATCAAAATTGTCGCTGAGATAAGAGAAAATACGAACGCCGGAAGGGCCAGTGCAATGCCCTTGGCACCAACATCGGCAGGCTTTTGAACATGCGACAGGTTTGCGGCGGATTTTATCAGAGAAAAGACAAAAGCAGCTATCAGGGTGAGCGCCATAACCGACATACCTACGCAGTCTGCTACAATCCATTTACCCTGTGGGTCACGAAGAAAACCTGCATCACCGGTAAGGTCGGAATACAGGCTCCAAATGAACAGTGAACCTAAGATTACAGGTATGATAATGCGAATGAGATAGTCCCAGAGGCGACCCAGATTCCAGTCGCTGCGGATGTTGGCGTGCCGGCGGAGATAATCGACCCGCCAGAACCAGCCAATTAATATACACTCGAGCAGGCCGATAAAGCCAATACCCCAGGTACCATAAATGTGGTTTGCGATTACATCGAGCCAGTTAAGGCCGCCTTGTGTGACAAAGAGCAGGCCGAAACCAATTCCAATCAGGCTTATGACCGGCAAAACAATACTGCGTTTCCAGCCGGTCTTATCGACTATCGAGGCAAGAATGGATTCGGTAATGGAAAAGGCAGAATCAATTCCGAGCGTAACAAGAGTAAAGAAAAACAAGAAGCTCCACCAGGCTGAGCCGGGCAGCTGGGCCAGCGCGTATGGAAAGGCAACAAAAGCCAGACCGGGACCGCCATCAACGACCTGCTCGATTGAGACGCCGTAACCGGCCTTTGTGGTGACATACGTCATTGCACCGAGCGTGGTGAAAACGGCAAGGCCAGCAACGAAACTGGTGGCGAAATCAGCGATGACGATGATTGCGGCATTGTTATTTAAGTCGCTTTTGCGATGAAGGAAACTTGCGTATGTAACCATTACCCCGAATGCGAGACTAAGAGAAAAAAATGCCTGACCAAAAGCAGACTGCCACATTGAAGGCTTTAGAAGCTGTGACCAGTCGGGCACAAGGTAGTATGAAAGTCCTTCGTAGCTGCCTTCGAGCATAAAGCCGTTGATTGTCAGCACAGCCAGTATCAACCAGGGCAAAGGAACGGTCAGCCAGACAATCTTACCTACAAGCTTAACACCACGGAAAATACAGAAATACATTACCAACCAGGCAATTAACAACGGCAGGACAATGTGCCATTGAATCCCGCCGAGAGCCAGGCCGTCATGCTTGTGTAGGTAAGTTACGTTGAAAAAATCTCTGGCTCTTTGTACTCCTTCGAGACCCTGTCCTGCCCACGGAAGTCCGCTCGAAGTTACAATACCTTTGAGGCTAAACCACAAGAAGCTGAAACAGTAGGCAAGTATCACAGGATAAAAAGTGATGATAACGAATCCGAGCAGGATTCCCCACCACCCGACAAATTCAAGCCGTTTGTGGGCGGCGGCAAAAGCATCAGGCGCGGCCCGCTGGGTGAAATGGCCAAGACTGAATTCGAGTATCATAACGGGTAGACCGACGACAAACATCGCTATTATGTACGGAACAAGAAACGCCGCACCGCCACTGTCATAAACTTTAAAGGGAAACCCCCAAAGATTGCCAAGACCGACTGCCGAGCCTATAGCAGCGAGGATAAAACCACTGCGTGTTCCCCAGCTTTCCCGTTGCTCTTCCAAAAGCTCAGCCATCTATTTCTCTATTCCAAGCAATCCCAGTGTATCGCGTTCAACGATGTTTTGAATGTTACCTCGTGGAACCGTCGGCAAATTTGTGTCAGCCAGAAGCTTGTTAAAGCTGAGCAGCGTTTCTATACATTCCTTGGCTTTGCCGGACGGGAATCCGCTGCCGAACAATAATTTATCCATTACACCATATTCGTGTGCTGCCATTACCATATTATAAACCTGCCAGACATTGCCGGGCTTTATCGTCAAATCCGCATAGACATTTTTATGTTTGGCCACCATCGACAATGTTTGCTCGACGAACGGCATACCCATAGTCCCGATGATAATTTTCAATGCGCTAAATTCCCTGGCGACTTCGTCCAAAAGATATGGTTGAGCATAGTCCAGAATGGCCTCGGGTACCAAAGCACTCCCGTTATGGAAGAAAACGGCAAGCCCAAGTTCCTGTGCTGATTCATAGAATCTCATCGCTTTGCTGTGGGCCGGATGAAAACCACAGTTAGAACAGTATAAAACTGCGCCCTTAAGTCCGAGCTTGTCTTTGATAGTGGACAGATTTTTAACGCTGATTTTGTCCTTCGTAGGCTCTATGAATGCAAAACCAATCATTTTTTCTTTATGTTTATTGACATACTCAGATACTTTTTTATTGACTTCTTCACTTGAATTTCCAGGGGCAGCCAATACTATACAGGTATCTACAGTCTCAGCCGCTGCTGAATGCTCGGAGGCATCGACATACTCCCTGGTGAAATTTAGATGTGTATGGCAGTCAACTATCATATTCCGATACCTTTAATGTATTAAATAATAATCAATTAGCAATAATCAATTATATTAGCTGCGTCAAGCGCAAATATTTTCTCTTTATCCCGTAATACTGGTATCCCTATTGTCTGCTTTCTATGGATTTCAGAGGCCCCGCATATTCTACGCTCCATAAGTAATAGAAATCATCTTGTTTGGGGTATTCGCTGCCAGTATTATAGACAACATCGGATTTATCCTGTGAGCAATCCGGACTGGAAATTCCGAACAGGAGCAAAAATGAAAGTAGCTGTAAGTAGAGCACTTAACATAAGTTTCAGGTCTTCGGTAACTTCCGGATTCTTATCAGTTATTTTCTTATCCTCTCTGACGGGGTGTCAAGCAACCAGCAAGGCGGTTAAAACTGACAACAGTCCAATCGACAGATATTCACTGGTTACACGCCATAATCCTGTTGTATGTGAACCGGATGCACTTGCCCCACTGTCAGTGGGTAACGGCGAATTTGCCTTTACTGCAGACATTACGGGCTTGCAGAGTTTCCCTGTGTTCCATCATAAAGGCATACCGCTGTGCACTCAATCGCAGTGGGGCTGGCATAGCTTCCCGAATCCTGAAAACTTTCGAATCGAAGAGACGTTTAAATACTATGATACTTACGGCCGTAAAGTCGGGTATCCTTACCGTTTTATGGAAGGCCGTGCCGGCGAAGCTGCGAAATGGCTCAGGGAAAATCCCCATCGTCTCCATCTCGGACAAATAGGGTTGCAGCTCAAAAAGTCTGACGGCTCTGCAGTCAGACTCGAAGACTTGAACAATACCAAGCAGAGTCTTAACCTCTGGAACGGATTACTGACAAGCTGCTTTGAGGTGGAAACTAAACCAGTGATAGTTCAAACCTGCTGCCATCCCGACATAGATATGATAGCGGTGCGAATCGAATCACCATTGCTTAATGCAGGACAGCTTAGTGTTATCTTCCAGTTTCCTTACGGTTCTGCGGACAAATTTGCTGCAGACTGGAATAAACCCGACCTGCATAAAACTGCGTTAATCAGCAGGAGCAGAAACCGAGTCGATTTTCATAGAACTCTTGATGCAGAGCAGTATTATGCGGCCATAGTCTGGTCGAAAGGCTGCACACTTAAACAGGTGCAACAGCACAGCTACATTCTTTACCCCGGTAAGAGCAACACAATCGAGTTTGTCTGTGCGTTTTCGCCCAAACCTGTACGGAATCTGCCGAGTGTTGCCCAGAGCCAATCAGCCTGCAGGAAATACTGGAAGGATTTCTGGACCAGCGGCGGTGCCATTGACTTGTCAAAAAGCAGAGACCTGAGAGCTAATGAACTGGAACGGCGCATTGTGCTCAGCCAGTATTTGACAGCAATTCAGTGTGCCGGCTCTATCTCGCCGCAGGAAACAGGGCTGACTTTCAATAGCTGGTATGGCAAATTCCACCTTGAGATGCACTGGTGGCACGCAGTGCACTTTGCGCTATGGGGACGCGCTCGTTTACTTGAGAAAAGTCTGTGGTGGTATGATTCGATTCTTCCAAAGGCAAAGGAAATTGCCGAAGAGCAGGGTTATACCGGTGCGCGCTGGCCTAAAATGGTAGGGCCGGACGGACGCAGAGGGCCGTCGACAATCGGGCCGTTTTTGATATGGCAGCAGCCGCACCCGATTTATTATGCGGAATTGTGTTACAGAAACAATCCTGAGCGTATTACCCTCGAACGATATAAAACTTTGGTTTTCGAGACGGCCGAGTTTATGGCTTCCTACGCCCATTGGTGGGAAAGTGAGGGAAGGTATGTTCTTGGCCCGCCGCTTATCCCGGCCCAGGAGATATTCCCGCCGGAAGAAACATACAATCCAACATTCGAACTGGCCTATTGGGCGTGGGGGCTGGAAACAGCCCAGAAGTGGAGGAAGCGGCTGGGACTGCCGCCAAATCCGAAGTGGGGTCGCGTTCTGAAATACCTTTCGGAACTGCCGGTTAAAGACGGCCTTTATGTAAATGCCCAGTCACATCCGGATACATTTATCGACCCGACACAACGAAAAGACCATCCGTCGTTGCTGGCGGCATTAGGGATGTTACCGCCGGGTAAAATGGCTGACAGAGAAATTATGCGGCGCACCGTGCTCAAGGTCTTTGAAAGCTGGGACTGGAGCCATACATGGGGTTGGGATTACCCTATGGCTGCGATGACTGCTGCACGTGTTGGTGAGCCTGAGCTGGCCCTTGATATATTACTGCTGGATGAGCCGGGGTATAATAACCACTACCTGCTTAACGGTCATTGCTTTCAGAGCAAGAACAGTGATTTGCCTGTTTATCTGCCGGGAAACGGCGGCCTGCTGACCGCGGTTGCGATGATGGCGGCGGGCTGGGACGGCGCACCGGACAGGCACGCACCCGGTTTTCCCGATGACGGAAACTGGATAGTGCAGTGGGAGGGTCTAAGCCCCCTGCCGTGAAGTCCAAATGTTGCCAAAAGCCCTGCTTGACGTTATAAGTTAGCTGTTGTAATATATCTTTTTTTAATTATTTTAGATTATTTTCTACCCTGTAAATAGTGTCGTGAGGCTCTAACTTATGGATTGTCCGGTTTGCAAAAATGCAATGATTGTCCTTGAGCTTGCCGAGGTAGAAGTCGATTACTGCACCGACTGCGGCGGTATCTGGCTCGATGCCGGCGAATTAGGGCTTTTGCTCGGTGATTCACAGCAAAGCAAGCAATTACTCGATTCCTTCAAAGATGACTCCGACAGCACCGAAAAGAGGAGAAAATGCCCGATATGCCTGAAAAAAATGCAAAAAGTCATCGTTGGCCCATCCAAGCCGCCTTTACTTATCGATAAGTGTGTAAGAGGTCACGGCCTATGGTTCGACCACGGGGAGCTGCAGAATATCTTAGACAGAGCGAATTTGGATAAGGACAGTAAAATTCAAAAGTTACTGGCTGATATCTTTCCCGGATAGCATCTATTTTTATTTACTCAGAATTTACTTTGGCGGCAAGTAATTTCAGGAAGATATTTTCGTATGATGTACACAATTGGTTTGGATTACGGAACAAATTCCGTAAGAGCGGTGCTTGTGAATGCAGCAAATGGCCGAGAATTGGCTACGGCCGTGCATCCGTATGAAACCGGCCAGGAGGGCATCATTCTCGATTCGGCTGACCATAATCTGGCGAGACAGAACCCTGCTGATTATCTCAAGGGTATTGAATTTACGGTCAAAGAGGTAATCAACAAAGCCGGCAAGGCCAACAAGGATTTTGACGCCGGCCGAATTATAGGAATCGGCATTGACACAACCGGCTCAACCCCCCTGCCCGTAGATAAGAACGGCACACCGCTGGCGATGCTGGATGAATTCAAAGACAATCCGAATGCCCAAGCCTGGTTATGGAAAGACCATACCGGCTACTCTGAAGCTGCTGAGATTACTGAACTGGCCGAGAATAAACATCCTGATTACTTAGCCAAGTGCGGCGGAACGTATTCATCGGAATGGTTCTTCAGTAAAATTCTTCACTGCTTAAGAGTTGACCCGAAAGTCTTCGATGCCGCTTATACCTGGGTCGAGCACGCCGATTATATGACGGCGCTTCTGACTGGGACAATAATCCCTCAAAAAATCAAACGCTGCCGATGCGCCGCCGGACACAAAGCTATGTTCAATGACGCCTGGGGCGGTTACCCAGCCAGGGATTTTCTTGCAAAGCTTGACCCAAAACTTGGGCAGTTCCGTGACACTTTAGCCGACGTGACATACACCATTGACCAAAAGGCAGGTGACCTCACTAAAGATTGGGCGGTCAAACTCGGCCTGAAAGAAGGAATACCGGTGGCGGTGGGTGCATTTGATGCTCATCTCGGCGGCGTTGGTTCGGGAATAAGCACCGGCAAATTAGTGAAAATAATCGGCACCAGCACTTGTGATATGGCGGTCTGGCCCGTCGATAGGAATTTAGCTGATATCCCGGGTATATGTGGAATAGTTGATGGCTCAATCCTGCCGGGTTTCTGGGGACTTGAGGCCGGCCAATCCGCCGTCGGTGACATCTTCAACTGGTTTGTAAACTACATTCAGCCGGGAGGCTCTGCAGCCGGCTCGCATAAGGCACTGACCGAGGAGGCCACAAAGCTAAAACCAGGCCAGTCAGGCCTGCTGGCACTTGACTGGAACAATGGAAACAGGACGATACTTGTCGACCAGAGACTGACGGGCCTGTTGCTGGGCCAGACGCTCCATACAATGCCAGGAGAGATTTACCGGGCGTTGATTGAGGCAACCGCTTTTGGTGCTCTTACTATTATCAACAGATTTGAAGAATACGGAGTTAAAATATCGGAGGTGATAAATTGCGGCGGTATCGCTGAGAAAAATCCTTTGCTGATGCAAATATATGCTGATGTGACAGGCAGGGAAATGAAAATAACCCGTTCTACTCAAACCTGTGCTTTGGGTTCAGCTATAGCTGGTGCGGTAGCGGCAGGGGAAAAATCCGGCGGCTATGATAGTTTCGCCGATGCTCAGGCTGCTATGTGCGGAATGAAAGAGATCACCTACAAACCAAATCCCGAAAACCATAAGGTTTACAAACGGCTCTATTTGCTGTACAAACAGCTCCACGATGCCTTCGGTCTGGCGAGCTACTCAGGCCAAATGGCAAATGTGATGAAACAGCTGCTGGATATAAAAGACAGAGTGAATTGTTAAGAAGTTTTAAGATTATTGAAATGTATGAGAAATTAAAAAGTGAGGTCTGTGAAGCTAATGTTGAGCTACACAGGCGGAAGCTAACGATTTATAGCTGGGGCAACGTAAGCGGAATAGACCGCCAGGCCGGCGTGATAGCTATCAAGCCAAGCGGTGTCCCTTACGACGAACTTAACCCAGATAAAATGGTATTGCTTGATTTAGAGGCAAATATCGTCGATGGCGGCAATCTCCAGCCTTCATCGGATACACTGACTCATCTCGAGCTTTACAGGAATTTCAAGTCCGTTGGAGGTATATGTCATTCACATTCAACTAATGCAGTGATATGGGCACAAGCCTGTCGGGAAATACCATGTTTCGGAACTACCCATGCAGATTACTTCTACGGCTCGATACCCGTTACTGAAGTAATGACAGCTAACCAGGTAAAAAATGATTATGAATTAAATACCGGCAAGGTCATAGTTGAAAGATTTGCTGATATGGACCCGATGCAGATGCCGGCTGTTCTTGTCGCTAACCATGGTCCTTTCACATGGGGCAAGAATCCATCTGGTGCTGTTGAAGCAGCGGTCGTGCTCGAGCAAATAGCAGCAATGGCCCTGGGTACTATAAACGTAAATCCGAAGCAAAACGAAATCCCGCAGTATCTTCGGGATAAACACTATTTACGCAAACATGGTAAAAACGCTTATTACGGACAACAATGATTGTACAGGGGAACAAAAATGAAAAAAACTACATTTGGTATTATTGTCGGCAACAGGGGCTTTTTTCCGGACCACCTGGCGAAATCAGGACGCAAAAATATACTCAATGTCCTTAAGAAAAACGGCTTCGGTTCGGTGGCTTTATCAATGCAGGATACGAAATATGGTGCAGTTGAAACTTTTGCAGATGCAAAAAAATGTGCCGCTCTTTTTGCGAAGAAGGCAGACGATATCGACGGCATAATCGTAGCGCTGCCTAATTTCGGTGACGAGCGAGGTGTTGCAGAAACAATCAAACGCGCGGGACTTAATGTGCCGATTTTGATTCAGGCTGAACCGGACGTAGCAGGCAAGATGACCATAGCAAACAGGCGGGATTCTTTCTGTGGAAAAATCAGTGCTTGTAATAATCTCAGGCAGGCCGGTATCCCATATACTCTGACGAAATCACATACTGTTAAAGTTACATCGGCCGAATTCAAAAAGGACCTCGATGATTTTGGTTCGGTTTGCCGAGTTGTCGGAGGTCTTCGAAATGTGCGTTTCGGTGCCATCGGAGCCAGGCCGGCAGCTTTTAACACCGTCCGCTACAGTGAAAAAATTCTGGAGCTATCAGGCATAGCAGTGGAAACACTGGATTTATCTGAGGTCATTGGAAAAATTGATTTACTTTCCGATAATGACAGAGCCGTTAAAGCCAAGTTAAACGCTGTCAGAAAATATGTCCCGACAAAATCGATTCCTGCCGATGCCCTTTTGAAGATAGCCAAATTCGGCTGTGTTATAGACCGATGGGTCAGGGAGAACGAAATAAACGGCACGGCCATCCAATGCTGGACCAGCCTTGAGGAATTCTTCGGCATAGTTCCCTGCACGCTTATGAGTATGATGAGCGAAGCTTTGGTACCGAGCGCCTGCGAGGTTGATATTACAGGCCTGCTGGGGATGTATATTCTACAGTTAGCAAGCGGCACACCGAGCGCGATTATGGACTGGAACAATAACTACGCCGACGACCCCAACAAGTGTGTTTTGTTCCATTGCAGCAATCTGCCTGTGTCATTTTTCAATAAGGCGAGGATGGATTATCAGGAAATAATTGCCAGCACGGTGGGCAAAGAAAATACTTACGGCACGGTTGTTGGAAGAGTAGCTGCTAATAAGGCGACCTTCTGCAGAACCACTACCGATGATGCCGCCGGTGCTATTAGCGTTTATACGGGCGAAGGCCAGTTCACAAATGACAAGCTCGATACCTTCGGCGGCTATGGCGTGATGAGAATTCCCAACCTCCAGGTACTTTTACAGTACATCTGCAGGATGGGATTCGAACATCACATTGCTATAAATATGTGCCAAAAAGCCGATGCGATTGCCGAGGCTCTGGATAACTATATGGGATGGGAAGTCTATCGGCACAGATAAATCGCAGTGCAGGAAGATTAACTTACTATGTTTGGAGAAAAAAATGAGTATTGAGAAACAAGCTTTTGGAAAAACAAAAGACGGCGAAAACATCGACTTGTTCACTCTGACCAATGCCGGCGGCTTAAAAACCAAAATAATAACCTATGGCGGTATTGTAACGTCGCTTCAGGTGCCTGATAGAGACGGCAATTTTGCCGATATTGTGTTGGGCTGCGACAGTGTTGAAGATTACGCCAAACGCTCTCCCTATTTCGGTGCGTTAATCGGCCGATTCGGAAACCGTATTGCCAAAGGCAGGTTCACCCTCGATGGTGTCGAGTACACGCTGGCGGTAAATAACGGCCCGAATCATCTGCACGGCGGTATAAAAGGATTCGACAAGGTGGTGTGGAGTGCAGAACAAATGCAGACTGACGAAGGCCCCGCTCTAAAATTAACTTATCGAAGCCGTGACGGTGAAGAAGGCTATCCCGGCAATCTTTCCTGCACGGTTATTTATACCTTGACTAACGATAATGAGTTGAAAATCAGCTACGAAGCCGAAACTGACAAAGCTACTGTTGTCAATCTTACGCATCACAGCTATTTTAACCTCGGCGGCTATAATTCCGGTGATATTCTCAGGCATACGCTGCAGATTTTTGCCGACCATTTTACCCCTGTTGATAAGGACCAGATACCGACCGGTGAAATAAAACCTGTAAAAGATACACCGATGGATTTCACTAAACCGATGGTCATCGGCTCACGCATAGAACAGGTCCAGGGTGGTTATGACCACAATTATGTCCTTAGTAGTTCTGATAGTTCGCCGGCGCTGGCGGCATCGGCTTATGAGCCGAAGAGCGGCCGAGTTATGGAAATTTTCACCACCGAACCGGGCGTTCAGTTCTATACGGGAAACTTTTTGGACGGCTCTGTTAAGGGAAAAGGTGTCGTCTATAACAAGCACGCCGGCTTCTGCCTCGAGACGCAGCATTTTCCCGATTCGCCCAACAAACCTGATTTCCCATCGGTGGTTTTAAGGCCGGGTGAAAAATATACGCAGTTAACCGTGCATAAATTCGCTGCACGATAGGTTTTTGCTGAAATATTGAATGGTATTTGCGAAAGGAGAAAAGATATGACCATACTAATAATTGTTGTTGCTGTTCTTGTTTTGCTTATTCTTTTTGTAATAGGCATTTACAATGCTTTGATTCGGCTTCGCAATCAGGTCAATAACGCCTGGTCGCAGATTGATGTCCAGTTGAAGCGCCGGCACGATTTGATTCCCAATCTTGTCGAAACCGCTAAGGGCTATATGCAGCATGAACGCGGGACATTCGAGGCAATAACCGAGGCCAGAAGCAAGGCTATGGGTGCAAGGACCGTATCCGAAGCCTCGAAGGCAGAAGGTGCGCTCGGCGAAGCTCTGAGTAAATTTATGCTTGTCGTCGAGAATTATCCCGACCTTAAAGCCAATCAGAACTTCCTGTCCGTCCAGGAAGAATTGACCAGCACCGAGAATAAAATCTCTTTTGCTCGCCAAAGCTACAATGACCAGGTTCTGTTCTTTAATAACAAGATTCAGATGTTTCCATCTAACGTCGTTGCGAATATGTTCAATTTCGGCGAACGAGATTTCTTCGAGATTGAAGTTGCCGCTGAGCGGGAAGTTCCGAAGGTAAGCTTTACTTAATGGCAGAAAAACTAAAAACTCGGAATTAGAAGCTAACAATGTGGGAACTGATTAGGGCTAATAAGAGAAACTCCATCGTCCTCGTGGTGCTGATGGCAGCCGTGCTGTTGCTGCTGGGTTATGTAATCGGCTCGGTTTTTGATCCTGCTGGTGGCTTTCTCGGCCTGAATATAGCGCAGCAGCAACAAGTGCAATCGCCACAGACGATTGAAAGCAACTATGCCGGCTTTTGGGGAATGGCTTTCGCTGCAACACTCTGGTTTATCCTGATGCTTGTAAGCTTCTCATCCGGTGACCAAATCCTCCTGACCGCCAGCAAAGCTGTACCTGTTACTCACGATGCCCACCCGCAGTTGTTTAATATCGTCGAAGAGATGAAAATCGCCGCCGGCTTGCCGATGCCGAAAATCTATATCATAGCTGACCCTGCTCCGAATGCCTTTGCTACCGGCCGAAGTCCGCAGTCCGCCTCGGTTGCGGTGACCGCGGGCCTCTTAGGCCGCCTCAACCGTGATGAGCTGCAGGGTGTCATAGCCCACGAGATGAGCCACATCCTCCATCGCGATATCCTTTATGTTACGCTTGCAGGAATAATGCTTGGTTCAATTGTGATAATATCGCAGGTTTTTCTGCGAGGGATGTTTTATAGCTCAATGGGTGGTTCCCGGCGAAGGTATTCATCCGGCGGCAGAGGCGGTGGACAAGCACAATTGCTTATGCTTGTCATCGCTTTGGTTGCTGCAATCGTCGCACCGATAATGGCCTATCTATTGTATTTTGCGCTCTCGAGAAAACGAGAATATCTCGCTGACGCAGGGGCCGCCAGGCTGACCCGTTATCCTGAAGGTCTCGCCAGCGCACTTGAAAAAATTGCAGAAGATGCGTCCCCACAGTTAGCTGCCGCTAATAAAGTTACCGCCCCAATGTACATCGTCAATCCCTTTAAAAAAGCCAAGGGTATGAAATTGTCGGACCTGACCAGCACGCATCCGCCGATTTCTGAAAGGATAAGAATCCTGCGCAATATGGGTAGCGGCGCATCTTTCAAGGATTATTCGGACTCTTACAGCAGTATAACGCATCGCAAAACAATCATCCCCCCCACCGCTTTGACCAAAGAGGACATCGCCTTGCGCGAGGCCGGCGAAGAAGCCAAAACCGAACTTCGCCGCCAGACCCAGATGCGCCAGGTCGGCGATATTATGCGAAAGGTCAACCAGTTCGTTTTCCTGACCTGTCTGTGCGGCCTGAAGTTAAAGGTGCCGCCGAACTACAAAGCTGACAAAATCCGATGCCCGAGGTGTAAAAGGATTCTCGACGTGCCTAAAAATTGATTGTTGCCATTGCCGCTATTTAACCCGCCGTTCTGCCCTGTGGGATGTATCGTGTACTATCCCATCGCGTTCGTTCGCAGTCTCACAGGGGCAACCTAATAATCCCTCTTTCACAACATCACCACATCTTATCCTCACTAATGGGATACGATATTTATCCGCCTACGGCGGGTTCCTTTCCCATCCCACACAAAAACAAAATTTTTCTTGACAAATTATGTTCTATGTGATATGAGTTGGATATCTGCATTAGTTTCACATATAGAGGAGAAAGAGCGAAGGATTATTCGAAAAACAGACTCTTGTATCAGCGATGAAAAATAAGATTGCAGTCGCATTAGCATTTGGATGTTTATTCGCCACCTTTGCCTTTGGTGAGCCGAACACCCAAATCCGGTACGAGGCAACCGATCTCGGCTCGGGGCGATGGCAGTATACCTATGACGTTTATAATCTCGACTTGTCGCAGGGGATTAACGATTTCACAATCTGGTTTAGCTTTGGCTCCTATGATAGTCTCACTATCGAAACACAGAATCCCCCTGCCGCCAACTGGAACGAGGTTGTTTGGCAGCCGGAACCGCTTTTAGGTGATAATGGCGGCTACGATGCCTTGGCTAAGAATTCGAACATCAGTGTAGGCCAAAATGTTTATGGCTTCACCGTCAGCCTTGACTGGCTGGGGACAGGTAATCCGGGTTCTCAGTTTTATGAGATAATCAATCCCGACACGTTTCACACGATTGATTCCGGCTTCACTATTCCGGAACCAGCGACCTTGCTTCTTCTAGGTTTAGGCGGGATATTCTTGAGAAGAAAAAAGGATTGAAAATGGCAGGGAGAGTAAATCTGAAAGTCTGCGTTGTACTGTTTATTCTTGTGACGTCATTCCTAATTTCAGTCCAAACTGCATTTGCTGATCCTAATCTTGTCAGCTGGTGGGAGTTTGACGAAGGCATCGGCAGCATAGCTTACGATTCAGCCGGTACTAATAACGGCACTATCACCGGCGCATCGTGGTTCGACGATCCTTGCCGCGGAATGTGCCTGAGCTTCGACGGCAACGGAGATTACGTTCTGGTAGGTGATAAAGATAGCCTTGAGCTCCAAGAATTTACTTTGTCGTTTTGGGCGAGACTCAATAACTCATCAGGAAGTTTGCAGGGAGGAATTGCAAAAGGATATATATTCGGAGATGCAACAATGTTTTCTTACACATTGCAGTTCAGTGATGAAAATGCAATTGCGGCAATCACAAATACTTCAGATGCCGGTTTTGGTGTTAATTGTCCAATAGTAGATAGTAATTGGCATATATGGTCAATGACGGTAGGAGGCGGAACGTTAACACTATATAAAGATGGGGCTTTTGCAAGTAGCACGGAATATACAGGCGTTATAGATTACTCTAAAAGGGATAAGATGAATAATTTCTTGATTGGCGCAAGAAATAGCAGTACCAGCTATGCCTTCAACGGCAAAATCGATGATGTCCGCTTCTATGATAAGGCATTGTCCGCCGGAGAAATCTGGCAGCTCTATCTGGAAGGATTAGGACTTACCGCATCCAACCCAAGTCCCCTTAATGGAACAACAGGAGTGAACCAAAACATAGTTCTTAGCTGGTTGCCGGGGAAAGATGCTGCTTCGCACGATGTGTACTTTGGCGCCGATTACAGCGATGTCAATAACGCCGATACATCTTCACCCGAATATATGGGTAACTTCGATGTCAATAGCTTTGACCCTTGTGGCCTTGATTTCTCAACTACTTACTACTGGCGAATCGATGAAGTCAACAGTTCTAACGTATGGAAAGGTAATGTCTGGAGCTTCACTACTGTTCCCTCGCCGCCCGGTCAGGTGTCTAATCCGAGCCCCACCAATCTGGCGACCGACGTCAATCTATTCCCTGTCCTTAGTTGGACAGTCGGCACTGGTGCTGTTTCGCACGATGTTTATTTCGGTACCGCAAATCCGCCGCCGTTCCAAATCAACCAGTCAGGTACATCTTATAACCCTGGGAGGCTGAACATCGGCAAAACTTACTATTGGCGTATCGATGAAGTGAACCCTGGCGGCACTACTACAGGCATAGTCTGGAGATTTACAACTACAAATGAGGGCGAACCTAATCTTTTCGGCTGGTGGAAGTTTGACGAAGGCAGCGGCACAATTGCATACGACTCGGCCTGCGATAATGATGGCACGATAACTGGCGCAGCATGGTTCGACGATTCTTATCGTGGAATGTGTCTGAGCTTCGACGGCAGCGGTGATTATGTTTTGGTAGGCGATAAGGATAATCTTGAGCAGCAGGCGTTTACTTTATCATTCTGGGCAAGACTGAATAATCCATCAGCACAGTCGCAGGGGGGAATTGCAAAAGGGCATATATTTGGAGATGGTACACAGTTTTCCTACTCATTGGATTTCAGTGGTGGAAGTGCAATGGCGCGTATAACAAACACTTCAAATTACAGTATTAGAGTTACATATCCAATAGCAGATAGTAATTGGCATATGTGGTCAATGACGGTTGGGGGCGAAACATTAACATTGTATAAAGATGGGGTTTTTGCAATAAGTACGGGATATGCAGGACCTATAGATTATACAAAAACTTATAATAATTTTGTAATTGGGGCTAGGTATAACGGAGATTATTCCTTCAACGGCAAAATTGATGATGTCCGTTTCTATAATAAGGCCTTGTCCACCGGAGAAATCCAGCAGCTCTATCAGGAGGGGTTAGGACTTAAAGCATATAACCCAAATCCTGCTGACGGAGCAACTGGTGTGAACCCGAATACTGTTCTTAGCTGGTTACCCGGAAAAGGTTCTGCCTCTCACGATGTGTACTTTGGTGCAAACTGTAATGATGTAAATAATGCCAATACATCTTCTCCGGAATACAAAGGTAACTTTGATGTTAATACCTTCGGCCCCGGCGGGCTTGATTTCTCAACTACTTATTACTGGCGAATCGACGAAGTCAACGAACCTAACGTATGGAAAGGTGCTATCTGGAGTTTCACGACAGCCAGACCCGCAATCGGGCTTTCGGCGATGCAATTTCAATTTACGGCTGTTGAGGGCGGGGCGAATCCATCAGGCCAGATACTCGGCATATCCAATATCGGAGTAGGAATACTGAATTGGCAAATAAACGAGGATTGCGCTTGGCTTTCAGTTGAGCCTAACAGCGGCAGTTCCACAGGAGAGGTTGATGATGTTAATTTGAGCGTGGACATATCTGGGCTGTCAGCAGGTATGTATACCTGCAATTTGACAATCTCTGACACCAATGCGTCTAACAATCCACAGGCTACCACTATCACTTTTCACGTTGTTGATTCCGATGGCACATTATACGTCCCATCGGAATATCCAACCATTCAGGCGGCAATTGATGTGGCGTTGGACCATGATGTTGTTATCGTTGCTCCTGGCACCTATACTGGTACTGGAAACAAAAATTTGAACTTCGTCGGCAAGGCAATTACCGTTCGAAGCTCAGAACCGAATGATCCGAATATCGTGGCAGCGACAGTGATTGACTGCGCGAATTCCGGCCGAGGTTTCAGGTTCAATAACGGCGAGGAGCCGAACAGTGTTGTTTCCGGCTTTACTATAACAAGAGGTTATGAAGATAGTGTAGGTGGTGGTATCTTCTGCAACGGCACCTCTCCGACAATAGAAAATTGCATTATAACTGGGAACAAAGCTATTAGAGGCGGGGGGATATACCAATGTAACGGACCAATTATCAACTGTATAATCGAAAATAATAAAGCTGCCGGATCCGAGTTTGGTTTTTCCGAGGGTGGTGGATTGTATAATTGCAATGGGCTGATTAGCAACTGTGTTATAACCGGCAATAGTTCCATACAAATGGGTGGTGGGCTCTTTGCATGTCATGGCACAATTAGCAACTGCTTCATCAGTGGCAACGTGGCTTCAGCAGTGCGCGGTATTTCTTGGGGTGGTGGCCTGTATGCTTGTGATAACGTGATTGAAAATTGCATAATCAGCAGTAATAAGGCAAGCTCTTACGGTGGTGGAATCTACTGCCACGGTGATTATCCGAAGATTCAAAATTGCATCATCCGCAACAACAACGGAGGCGGGATCTGCTCTTTGAGTAACAGCAGGCCAACCATTACCAACTGTACTGTTTATGGCAATAATGCATCATCTCTTAGTAATGGCGGGATATATTGCGCTGGAATAGCATCACTCTCTAATTGTATTATTTGGGCGAATGGTGATGACCTTTACGGTTGCTCAGCGACATATTCCTGTATTAGTGATACCAACGATGGCGGTACAGGCGTAATCCACACCGATCCTTGCTTTATCAATGCCGCTGCCGGTAATCTGCACCTGCTTCACAATTCGCCTTGTATCGATGCAGGCGACCCAGATTTTATTCCTGAATCCAACAAAACCGATATTGATGGTGACCCACGGGTCATAGGGCTTCGTATTGATATGGGTGCTGACGAAGTTGACAACCAATTACTAGTACCAACAGAATATGAGACAATTCAAGCCGCAATAAATGCATCTTTTAATGGCGATACTGTCATTGTCGCTCCTGGCATCTACACTGGCGACGGCAATCGCGACATCAACTTCCTTGGCAAAGCAATAAAGGTGCGCAGCGAAAACGGACCAAGGAATTGCATTATTGATTGCCTCGGAAGAAGCACTGATCAGCATCGGGGATTTATTTTTGAAAGCGGTGAAAATGCAAATACAATACTTGATGGGTTTACAATCACCCAAGGGCACACTGATTATGGAGGCGGAATATATTGCTACATGTATAGTAGTCCAAAAATTACTAATTGCATAATCAGCACAAACAGAGCCAACACATTTGGCGGCGGAATCTGCTGTCTATATGGTTGTAGCCCAATGATTACCAACTGCGTTTTCAACGCCAATCTGTCTGGTAATCGCGGTGGAGGGATTTATAGCTTTTACGAGAGCTATCCGGTTATTACAAACTGCACAATAGTAAATAATTCTGCCGAACTCTATGGTGATGGATTGTATGCGGAATGGGCAGGTCTGATAATTGAGAACAGCATTATATGGGGTAACATACCTGAACAAATTACATTAGACCAAGGTACTGCTCTAACCACGTATAGCAATATTCAAGGTGGCTGGGCAGGCACAGCTAACATCAACACCGACCCTTGCTTTGTAAATCCTGATAGTAATGATCTCCACCTTTTACCGAACTCGCCCTGTATCAATACCGGCGATCCGAACTTCATTCCCGAACCGAACGATACCGACATCGACGGCGAGCATCGCGTAATGCTCGGCAGAGTCGATATGGGTGCCGATGAATTTAATCCCTTTGAAATTGAATTTATCGTTGTAAACAAAAGACGCGTCGGCAGAACTTTGTTCGAATATGACTGCAATGTTACTTTAACAAACATTTCACTCTTTACGGTAAGCAATGTTCAGTTTGAGATAGTAGATGCATCGGAAAATATAGTTTTAATCGACCCGAACGTGACATTTGGAGTTCTTGAAATTGGCCCGGGCGAATCGGCGATAAGTTCCGATATGTGCACCTTCCAAATCGACCGCTCCGAACCCGCCGAGATAATGTGGCAGTCCACTTATGAAATGGTAGATGGAGTGCAGTATACAATTTCAAGTGTTTGTTCCCTGAAGTTGGGAATTATTGGTGGTGATATTACTGGAGATAACAAGGTCGATTTGGATGACCTGGAGATATTAGTTGACCAGTGGCTTCAGTCGCCGGGTACTCCCTCTGCCGATATTGTCCCGCCGCCGGATGGTGACAACATTGTAAACTTCCTTGATTTCGCTCTTCTTGCCGACAACTGGCTGCGTGCTTCAGGCGAATAATCCAAACCTGAAAAATCTCTGTTAACTTAGGCAACTTTTACCCAAAAATTTCTCTGATGCAATACGCGAGGAGTTTACCCTGAGCCGAGTCGAAGGGCACGACTCAATACTGAAAAAATTTCCAATTTTTTCAAATATTTCCATATAGTTTTTTACTCGTTTCTATACATTTTTCAAACGTTTCTATATAGTTTTCGAACGTTTTCGAATATTTTCCATCATATACTCATAAACACGCGCCGTTGCCCCCTTTCAGTGCATTTTACGAGCGACAAGTAACGAGCGACAAGCGACTAATTCGCCCCCGCGGCTTGTGCCTTAGGTGCGCCTGTCCTGGGGACCCCTAAGGGGAGCGGATTTAAGCCACCGCGGCGTTTGAGCGGAGTCAAGCCCCCGCGGCGTTTGAGCAGAGTAAAATCAATCAAAAATGGGTGTATCTGTTGAGTAAAATCAAATTTTTTCAAAAATTTTTATTTCCTTTACCCACAACCACTTACAAGAATTTCGCCCCCGAAAAATCCTCCATTTTTCGAATCAAACACGCGGGTACCTCCTATTGTAGGAGAACGTATGTTCGCCCCAGGCAGCCCAGCAGGGCAAGGTCGTAGGTCCGGTTTAACCTCGCTATTTTCGTGATGGCGGGCAGGCCCGGGTCAGAAATGACTAGGAGCAAATAATCACGGTGTGGAGTTTGCCGTTTGTAAGGCAAGCGGAAACCTCGCAGGAGATTCTCTATCGACAATGAACGATGAACTACGAACAAACAAAAAAATGCGAAACGAACCCAATTTCTAAAAACGAAAAATCGAACGTAATCTGTTATTTGACAAGTGAATACGGCAATAATTCGAACATCCCTGCGATGCAAAAACGAACCCAAAACGAACCCAAACGAACCCAATTTATAGTGAGCTTGTCGAACCTAATTCGCATTTTCTCTATAAAAAAAAGGCCTCGCTGGAAAGCGAGGCCCATGGTTTTCTCATCCGCCTGTTCCGGATTCAGCAGTCCGCAGTCCTATGGACTCTCCGCAGGACACCTTACGGCGCTTACGGAGGACGCCCTATGCGGGACGTACGTTAGTTGCTTCGAGTCCTTTTTTGCCTTGTGCAGACTCGTACTCTACCGCCTGGTCTTCATAAAGCGACCGCAGCCCCTCTGCAAGGTTTGAGTGATGGACAAACAAATCATCACCGCCACCGTCAGGAGTGATAAAACCATATCCCTTCCTCTCACTGAACCATTTTACTTTACCTTTTTCCAAAATTTCTTCTCCTTAGGCCCTTTAATGGTCCTGCAATATAGCTACCCTCGTATTTTCTCGAAGGAATATGCTTTCGAGGGTTGGAAGTATATTCCCCATAAACTGTAAAACTTTACCGGGACAATGCCGGTTTGTCAATAAAATTATTTTCTCGGAGCTACCACCCACCTCGAACATTTCGGACATCGGCCGGTTTTGCCGGCGTTTTTCTTATGTACTTTTATCCTATGGCCACACTCGCATCTGAACCGAATGAAATCATCCTCGGCTTTGCCGGCCCCGGCGATGATTTTTTTCGGACCGGCTTTTTCTTTTTCAACCCCGCCTTCAGCGAGGTCTCGTCCCTCAGGGGCGGATGTTTCCGGATGCTTATCAGCCGAATCTGGTTCTTTTATCTGCTCTTTTTCACCTTCTTTTTTTTGCTCCTGTTCTTCCTTCTTCGCCGAGGCTACGAAGGATAAATCCTCTTTTTCTTCCTTCGACAGCATTTGTAAAAGAGTTTTCTCGTCTTTGTCCATCACCAGCCATTTTTTCTTCAGCATCAGCACCGCCAATCCGAACCCCCCACCAAGGCACAAAATATGCGCGCAATATATTGTGCTCTGGCTGCTCATTCCGGTTACCAACATATCAAAAATAAACCAAAGTAAAACAAACCAATAGCCTGAAACGCTCGCTGACATAGGGCGCGGCAGGAGAAAAAAGCAGCTTATCGAATTCTCCGGAAAAAGCACAATATACATTCCCACGATGCCGCTTAAAGCTCCGTCTGCTCCCATTGCTGTTTTGGAGCTTAGTATCAGATGAATTAACCCCGCCAGCAAACCAAACCCGAAGTAAACCAACAAATAAAGTTTATTGCCTATCTTAGAGCAAATAGCATTGCCAAAAGGTAATAGAAAAATCAAATTAATTGTCAGCCGAACAACACCTTTGGCAATGCCTCCGTGTAGCCAAATGTATGTGAATAACCCTATTCCCCAACCGTCTAAAACAAACCAGGCCATAGGTCCCGTGACAGCCTGCTTTTTATCTGCATGCTTGCCGGCTGATTCCTGCTCGGCTATTGGCGCTGTGATTATTTCTTCTTCTATGGACTTCTTGACTGGCTTTTGGGGTTTTTCGGAAGTTGCGAGCTGAAGAATAAATACCAATGTTATCCCCCCCAATATCAACCAGTTCACTACCGGCAGGCGGTCAAGCGGAGCATCTACCGCGTAAGGTATAAACATGCCTCAGACTCCTCTGGTAAGAGAATTACTTCGGCTGCCCCAACATTTTGCTACTTGGCGGTGCGGCTGCTCCACCGAAGCAGCTTACGGCTGAAAAGGCTGGAGGCTTAGCTACATAGCACGAGCAAGTTCATTTTACCCTTAAAACTGCTGAAGTGAAAACATTTTATGGGTTTTACCTCCGAATTGACCTTAAAAAAGCAGAAATGATGCAAAAATGTTTTAAAAACGGATTTCTGAATAACATTTAAGCGGTTGAAAAAAGGGATTTACAAGCATTGCCGCCCCAATTCCGATATAAGGTGTGCACAATGTATGTGCCTTCCTGCTCTGTGTTTGTTTATCTCATGACCCAGCGTTTGTCTTCATAAATCGGCTTGGCATTAGACCTGAAAGCCGAATCGCCGCTAAGCTTATAGCTTAATTCGAGGGTTTTTCGCAGATAAACTTTGACCGGCTTGCCTGTTTCGTCTTTCGCTGTTGGATGGTCAACGGCAACTGTTTCGTTACTCAAACCGGCTATAAATACTTTTATACTGTTAGCTTGCACATTAAAATCGGGCCAGATGATGGCGATGTCTTTAGTATTATCTTCACCCTGAAGTATTTTATTGCCGGCATTTTCCAGAGATTCAAGGAAAGGATACCTCCGTTGATGACGCTTTTTGATTTGCTCAAAAACCGTTGCCGGCATCCCTTTGCCTGCGGGTATAAGTTCAAATGTGTCTGTCATCAGCTCGCACCTGGGATAGAAATCAACATCGTGGTTTGTCTTGTTGGTAAGCGTTATTATCGTGTACCAGTATCGCCTTGGTTGCTTCTCACCGCTTACTTTCAGTATAATTTGCTGCAGATGCTCAAATGTTACATCTATCGTCCATTCATTCGATCTTTGGACGATAGCCGGTTCAGGAGCCGCCAAAGACACGCAGGCCATTATCGCTAAGATAACCAATATACTATAAATAAAGTCTCTCATCTTGTATCATTTTACACTAAAACCGCCCGATAGACAAGGATATTTTATTACTTTTTGAACCGTAGCCAAGTTTTCTACAGCCGCACAGTCGCAACACGGCCATCTTTGGCCGTGTCTGCACGGGCTTGAAGCCCGTGGTACAATTTACAGTTTTATCCGCCGCCGATGGATTTATTATATATTTCTTTTTATTTGCATTAGGCGGATTGACTGTGTTAAAAATCAATAATATTATTTTTATTTGTGCGCCAAGGTTGACAATTTCCGGCAAACTATTATAATATATTTATATAAGAGTTTATTTTTACAAGTCTTAGAGTAAAAATATGCCTCCCCCACCGCTTTGCTTCGCAAAGCGAAGCAGCGGGGGCAAGGTAATCAGTTTATAGACTTTAGGGCAAAAGCTCTAACAATGGCTAAGAAACAACCTGAAAGTTGTGACTCAAATCCTGATAATGAGCCGGTGTTAAACAAGTTTTTCAGGGCTGCTATCAAAACCCAGGCAAGCGACCTGCACCTGAAAGTCGGCCAGCCCCCTAAATTACGCATTCAAGGACAACTGAAAGATACCACTGGCGAAGTAATGACCAGGCAGAGAATGGAGCAGCTGGTCTTCGAGATACTCAGTCCTGGCCAGAAAGAAACATTCCTCAAGACCGGCATTATCGACTTCGCTTACGAAATTGGTGAGGAAGACCGATTCCGAGTAAACGTGTTTCGACAGCGTAATCTGGTTAGTCTTGCAGCAAGGCGGACAAACACCGATATCCTTCCGTTCGAAAGTTTGAACCTACCGCCGATACTGGAAAAAATATGCGATGATACACAGGGGTTGGTTCTTGCAGTAGGTCCTACCGGCTGTGGCAAAACCACAACAATTGTGGCGATGATGGACCACATAAACCGCACTCGCTCCTGCCACATAGTTACAATCGAAGACCCTATCGAATATCTGATGAAGGACAAAAAGGCAATCATATCGCAAAGGGAAATCGGCATTGACGTGGAGGACTTTGATGATGCCTTGAAATATCTGATGCGCCAGGACCCGGATGTGGTTTGTATAGCCGAGATGCGCGATGCCACGAGCATAACAGCGGGTATGAGGGCCGCAGAAACCGGCCATCTTGTTTTTGGAACAATGCATTCGGCAAGTGCATCCCACGCTGTGCAACGACTTTTAGACCTCTTCCCACAAAATGAAAGAGAACTGGCAAGAAAAACCTTAAGCGTGACACTTAGAGCTATCATTAGTCAGGTACTACTGCCGAGCATTAAGGAAGGCGTGGATAGAATACCCGCTGTTGAGATTCTTCTTGCAAACCCAGCTGTTAGAAAACTGATTTCAGAAAGCCGTGAGACTGATTTACCAAGCGTTATACGAAACTCTAAGCAGGAGGGTATGCAGGATATTACAGATAGCCTCACTTCACTGATAATGGATGGAAGTATCGAGCCGAGGGAAGCTTATAAGTATGCGCCAAATGCGGAAGAATTAAAAATGGCGCTAAAGGGTATTAGAGCCGACACCACTGGTATCCTGTGAGTTTAATGTACAATTTTGTAAACGGAGTGTTTTATGACGGGTTTATTAATAGCCACTGTTGAATACGGCGGCTACATATCTATAGTTAAATTTCTCATCTTTTTGTTCCTGTTTTTTCCAGGGTTGTTATTACTTAGCTGGGTATATCGGGATGCAAAAGCCGTCGGAACCAAAGAAATCATGTGGACAGCTGTTGTTTTTGGTGCGGTAGCCTTATCGGCAATAGTGTGGCTTATTATGCCTGTTTTTATTATCGGATTGCTGTTCTATCTGATTGCTGTATCAGCAACATCTGTTAGTTATGTAATACACCGCAATGCCAGAGTTCCGGAATTTGAACGTGTACTGACGGTGGAACATATCAAGGGTTTGTTCGCCAGTCAAGAACAGAAGCTCGATACTCTTAGAGATTTCATTTTTATAACAGCTAATAACAATGAAGTTCCTGTACCAGAACCTAAAACGCCGGATTTTTTCGGCTATAAGACAGCCTACGAGATCCTAAATGATGCTATCTGGCGGAGGGCAAGCGACATTGTCTTTTCTTCAACCCCGCAAAACTATAATGTAGTTTACTATGTTGACGGTGCAGCCTTGAAACAGCCGGCTGTAGCTAAAGACCAGATGGAATATTTCAGTCGTTTTCTAAAAAATCTTGCTGATTTAGACCCTGAGGAAAAACGAAAACCACAAAAAGGGAATTTCAGAATCCACAAAAACAAAGAGAATATCGATTGGGAAATAGCCACCGCAGGTTCAACCGCGGGTGAGCAAATCAGACTTAAACAAATGACTCAGCAGAGCATAACAAGGCTGACTGAGATAAGCCTGATGCCCGAGCAATATGAGCAGTTAAATAAAATTCACGAGGCCAAAAAAGGTCTGTTTATCATAACAGGGCCTAAAAAAAGCGGCATAACAAGCACTTTTTACGCACTGATTAGGAACCATGACCCATTTCTTTACAGTATTAGCACCCTCGAAAGACGGCCTTCAGCCGACCTGCCCAATATAACCCAAAACATCTTCACGCTCAGTGATACCGGAACAACTACATACGCCAAAAGGCTGCAGGCACTGGTAAGAATGGAGCCGGACATCGTTGGAGTTGCTGACTGCACAGACAGCGAAACAGCACAAATCGCATGTACCGCTGCCAGGGACGGCAAAATCGTATATGTTACGCTCGAGGCAGATGACGTAATACGAGCAATCGGAAAATGGATAAAATTAGTCGGCAGCAGAAATCTCGCCGCTGATACCCTTTTGGGCGTAAGTAGCCAGCGTCTGCTTAGAAAGCTTTGTGAAGAATGCAAACAGGCTTATGAACCCAATAAAGAGCTTCTCAGAAAGTTCAACATCCCCGCCGAAAAGGCAAAAGTGCTTTACCGACCCGGAAAAGTGCAGTATGGCAAACGCGGAAAACCCTCGACCTGCCGGCATTGTCAGGGAACAGGTTTTGTTGGAAGAATGGGCGTATTCGAAATTATAATAATGAATGATGAATTAAAAAACGTCATAAGACAGTCAAAATCACTGTCAGAAATAAGCACACAGTTTAGACGTGCTAAAATGCTTTATTTGCAGGAACAGGCACTGAGAAGAGTTCTTGCCGGAACAACTGCAATAAACGAAATGGTTAGAGTGCTTTCATCCTCTAAAGAGCAAAAAACGAAAGAACCGGAAGAAAAAACATAAAATCTGAAAAATTTCAGACGTGATTATATAAAATTGATAATTCGGGGTTATTGTAATGGGAAGCTTGCTTGTAGTGTTAATTATTTTGGGCTGTGTCGCTTATCAGTTTCTGAAAGGTACGCTTGTTAAATCATTTGCTGCGGTAATAATATCGATTTGTGCAAGTGTAGTTGCCTTTGGCTACTTTGAGCTTTTGGCAGCTATCCTGATAAAGCGTGAAATACTTGTGCCCTGGGCACATTCAGTTTCTTTTTTGCTACTATTCATTTTGGCTTTTGCAGGCCTGCTGACAATCGCTGTTCAGCTGGCCCGTCGGCCGATTGATTTGGGACTTCTGCCCGAGCGTATCGGACGCGTTATCTGTGGGATTTTCCTCGGTCTTATCGTATCCGGCCTTTTGCTCACAGCCGTTGCAATGGCACCTATATCAGCAAAGTACCCTTACCAGCGTTTTGATGAAAACAGACCCGACCCCGAAAACCCCAGAAAGGTATTACTAAATGCCGATGGCTTTGCAACAGGATGGTTCAGTATCATAAGCAGCGGCAGCTTCAGTGGCAAAACTTCTTTTGCCACCCTGCATCCGGCTTTCCTGGACGAGATATTCTTGAGCCGACACGAAATCGATAAGGGAATTCCAAATATCACCAGTCCTAAAGCAATAGAAGTACCAATGAACGGAGTTTGGCTGGCCCCCGACAGTCTGAAAGGCTCGGACGGACAACCAATACAGCCACAAAGCGGATACAACCTTACAATCGTGCAGGTGGCGATGACCGCTCAGGCGCTGAAAGCGGGGAGGATATTTACGCTTTCTCAATTAAGATTGATTTGTAAACGAGAAAATGGTGATAGAAACAAGCTCACCGGAAAAGGGAAAAATATCTACCCTGTTGGATACCTGATAACGGCAAACGAGCTGCAGATGAAAAAATTAACCGACCGTATGGAAATAAAACAATCTGATTTCATCGGCAGGACAAGAAAGATAGACTTTGCTTTTTATGTTCCGGATGGTTTTGTGCCCGTTTTGATTGAGTTCAAGCAAAACTGCATCGAACAGTTACCGCCGTCCGTAACCGCTGACCAGGCCTCCCCCGCAGTGCCTGTTACTGCGCCACCCGAACAAGAAAATACAAAGGATACAGAAGAAGATACTACAGAAGATACTGTGGAAAATACCCTCGAAGTCGACTCTATGCAGTGATACAATTGAAGGCCGTTAAAACACGGCGGATAGAAAAACCGACCGAAAAGCAAAACCCTTAGGAGCAAACAACCAGTTCTTCCAAATTCAGCTCCATCAGGTGCTCGAGATAAGTGCGCAAATCTTCCTCAGAAAAATCAGCAAGGAATTCCGGCTTGGCGCTTTTGTTGATTTCACAAATGCGGTCTATCAGTTCCTTTTTATTCATATACGCACATCCTTTAGAAACAATAAAGTTCCCCTTGACTTACCGCAATATCGACCGTGGGAACGATTTTTCTTTAGCCTACCAGCCGTTCTCCTGACCAACGCCCTATAACCTAACCCACTATATAACTGTAGTGTTTTTCTTTAGCCCACAATATATAGCTCAATTAAGCGAGACGTTTTCATAGCCTCTTTCAATGTCCAATAAAATCACCTTAGCTGCCTGCTTATCCAAACCTCGAAAAATTCACAAATTCTCTCCCCTTTTTATATTATTTTGCCTGGATTCGAATTTTAACTGTTTATTGCGGAACATTTTTTTGTTGAATAGAACACCTATAAAAAATCACTTGTTCTTTATACCTCGATTATTGTATTATTGAATGTTTTAGCGAAAACCTGAATAAGTATTTTGGAGGTTCAAAAGTGGCAGGTATTGTCGACATTCATAATGTTGTTCTTTTAGGGCACGGCGGCAGCGGCAAAACCTCTCTTACCGAGGCTATGCTTCACATTACCGGTGCAACAAACCGCCTCGGTAGCGTTGATGACAAAACGAGCATCTGCGATTATTACGATGAGGAAAAAGAGCATCAGCATTCTATTACGTCAGCCATAGTTCACACCAGCCACCGCGGCAAACTGCTCAACATCATCGATACGCCGGGCTATCCTGATTTTATAGGCCCGGCTATCAAAGCCATACCCGCTGCCGAAACTGCCGTTATCGTCATTAGTGCATCAGCGGGCATAGAAACAAATACTCGCAAGCTCTTTGAATCGGTTGCAGCTGCTAATGTGCCGAGGCTCTTCGTTGTTAATAAAATGGACGCCGAGAATATTGACCTCCTCGCCCTTGTCAAGGCCGTTCAGGAAACTTTCGGCTTACAGTGCCGCTGCGCCAACCTGCCTGCTGCGGATAGAGCATCAGTAATTGATTGTATCGAAAACACAACCGGCGAATCGCCCGTGGCCGATGTTGCCAAAACACATACCGATTTAATAGAAAGCGTCATCGAAGCTGATGACCAGCTTATGGAAACATATCTCGGCGGCGGAGAGATATCTGGTGAAAAAATAGCCTCTGTTTTCGTAAAAGCCCTGAAAGCCGGAACTATTGTTCCGATTCTTTTCACCAACGCACGCAGGGAAATCGGCGTGGACCATCTTCTTGATTTTATTGCAAAATACACACCTTCGCCTCTTGAAGCAAATCCTGTTCAGCTCAAAGACGGTGAAAACGTAACAGACCTCAAACCCGACCCCGCAGCTCCGCTGGCTGGATTGGTATTTCGTATCGGTTTTGACCCTCGCTCGAATATGAAGTACTCTGCCGTCCGTATCTTCAGCGGCACAATCAAGTCGGATACTAATCTGCTCCGCAATGACGAGAAAAAGGGCATTCGCGCCGGTCACATCTTAAAATCGCAGGGCGGCGAAAACAAGGAAATCGACACCGGCACAGCCGGCGACATCGTAACATTTGCCAAAACCGAGGACTTCAAAATCGGAGACCTTATCCACGATGGCAAGGTCGCCGGAAAGTTCGACACCCCTGCTGTGCCTGAGCCGATGTATTCGTTGGCACTTCAGGTGGCCGCAAGGGGTGACGAGCAAAAAATCAGTTCCGCACTCGAAAAACTATGCGAAGAAGATCCCTGCCTTAAGGTTACACACGACCAGCAGACAAATGAATTGGTTGTCAGCGGCCTCGGCGACCTCCACCTCCGTATAATGCTCGAAAAACTGGAAAAACGCTTCAAGCTCTCCGTAACCACAAAAGAGCCCAAGATTCCTTACCGCGAGACAATCACCGCAAAGGCCGAGGGTCATTACCGCCATAAAAAGCAGACCGGCGGTGCAGGCCAGTTCGGCGAAGTTTACCTGCGTGTGGAACCGGCCGAGCGAGGTTCAGACCCGTCTCTCGAGTATAGCTGGGACATCTTCGGTGCATCAATTCCCGGCCAGTTTGAGCCTGCTGTTCAAAAAGGCGTTGTTGATGTAATGCAGAAAGGTGTCGTCGCTGGCTTCCCACTACAGGACATTAAAGTCTCCGTCTATGACGGCAAACACCATCCGGTTGATTCGAAGGAAGTGGCATTTAGAGCGGCTGGCAAGGGTGCATTTATCGATGCTGTTAACAAGGCCAGGCCCGTCTTGCTTGAGCCGATTGTAAATATCGAGGTTACAGTTCCGGCAGAGAACATGGGTGATATTACCGGCGATTTGGCATCGAAGCGCGGAAGAGTGGTCGGCCAGGAGATGCTGGCGGGAAATTTCATTGTTATCAAAGCTGATGTCCCGCTTGCCGAGGTTACGCAGTATAACAGCCAGTTAAAAAGCGTTACCGGCGGACGCGGCAGCTATTCAATGACGCTGAGCCGATATGAGGTTGTGCCGGGCAATGTCCAGCAGCAGATTGTTGCACAATATGGCAAAAAGAAGGTAGAGGAGGATTAACGGGAAACAACACCAAACCGTTGGCCCTGCCAACGGCGTATTTAGCCCCAAGTTTCACGTGGGGTTGCAAGAGTTTACCCTGCCTGTCCCGCGAGACGCTTGCCCTACCGGTCCCGTGAGACGCGTCTTTTGCTGTCGAACTGGGATGAGATGTGAAACTATCTCTTCGGAGTGAGGATTACTTCTTTATTTTTACCTTTATTTGCACAAATGAATGTGCTGGGAAAGAGTAGGTTATCTTTTTCCCTTCAACCGATAATTCATCTGTTTCCGGAATGTATTCTTCCTTTTTATCAAAAGTAAAATCCTCATAAATATCTTGTCTATTAACTATACTTGCCACAGCCTTACCGGAAAATGTTCCGGAACTGCTGAGAATTTCAGTCTCGATTGATTCATCTTTATGTCTATTTACGACATTAATGAATAGTGTATCAGTTACATCATTAAAAACGGACGTCACATCGAGGTAGGGAATATCCTTACATTCGTCTGTATCGTAGTTATCGCAGTCTGCGAAAACGTCAACTGACTTACCATGACAATTGTTTGAAAATAATTTGAATGTGTGGAATAATGGTGTTTTAAACAAACCTTTATCTTTGTCAAAACTCAATAATGAGGTAAAAAGCGTATAGTTTGCCATTTTAACAGTATCGGCATTACGGATGAATGCGTTAAAGTATTGGGCGGCTGCGAGCACGGGTAGCATACCTTTTCCGAAGGCACCGTATTCATCTACTGACAAATAAATCGGCTTATCCAGCCCGTACCGAATCCTGACGGCTTTGATTTGAGAGGCAACCATAGAAATTTTCTCTTCGAGGTCTATCGCCCGCTGACCGACATGAACATAATAATCATCCGAATGGTCCCAATAGCGGTGAATGGAGATGTAGTCGGCAAAGTCTCTTAATTCATTTATAACTTTCCAATTCCAGTCGACATATTTTCCCGTCGCTTCATAATTGGATGACCCGTTGGCGATAAGCTTTATACTCTTATCCGTATTCCGCATCACTCTGGCCGCCACTTTCGCAATTTTGCAATAGTCTTCCGCGTTCTTGTACCCCATAATCCACGGCTCCCCGTCCACCTCATTGCCCAGGCACCAGTACTTCACACCAAAGGGTTTTTCATTTCCGTACTTTTTCCTCAGGTCTGCGTAGTAAGTGCCCGGCTCACAATTACAATATTCGACCCAGTAGCGGGCATCTTCGACGGTTCCTGTTCCGAGATTGATGCAGACGACATTTTCAGAGCCGATGGACTCGTTCAGCTGAATCCATTCATCGGTCCCCACATGGTTGTTTTCAATACCGCCCCATGCCAGTTCTTTGCGCACCGGACGTTTTTCTTTGGGGCCGATGCCGTCCTGCCAGTTGTATCCTGCCACGTAATTTCCGCCCGGCCAGCGCATATTGGTTATCTTAAGTTCCTTCGCTGCTTCGATGTATACTTTATTGAATCCGTTTTCATCAGCTTGGGGAGATTCGGGATTATACAACGGGCCGTAAAGCGTATTTATTGGTGTGTTGCCTTCCAGACCCAGTCTTTTAGGGGAAAATGTAATGGGTTCCATAAAGACCCCGTAGATTTTGGGGTCAATCTCTCCGATTGTTCTGTCGACATCGATTTTAATTTTTGCTCCTTGGGCAAATGAGCAAAAACCGAGAACAACCAGTAAAATAAAGTGTGTAATTTTCATATTACCTCCGAAAGAATTTATTTCCCCCCATTTTACACGCAAATTAAAAATCCTCAATCCTTAAAATATCTCTTACGAAATATCCTTCACGCGATACGAAACCATTGCGACCTCTTGAAATAACAGCAAATGCTTAAATACTACGCAATTCATTGCGATTCCGCTTTGAAAAGCCCCCGCGGGCGCGGCAGCGGTCTTAAGCCTCCGCGGCTTGTGCCTTAGGTGCGATTGTCCTAGGGACTCCTTATGGAGAGCGGAATATTCGAATATTTTCAAACGTTTCTATATAGTTTTTTATATGTTTGTACTCAGTTTTCGTCTGTTTCTATACAATTTTCAAACGTTTCTATACTTTTTTCGAACGTTTTCGAATATTTTCCATCATATGCTCATAAACCAGCGCCGTTACCCCCTTTCGAGCCGTTTTACGAAAAAATCCGAGCGAATTCAACCTTGCCCAAACCCCCTATTTTACCTATTTTTAACAACAACTATCGGCCAGATTCTGTCAAAGTCCTATGCAACTTGTGGTTCAGCTATCTGCGTAACTTTTTACTAACTAACCATTTAGCCAGCTTTATAGGCAGCCATTGCAGCATTTACAACAGTCCTCACAGCCACATTATGTTTTTTCGCCGCCAAAACACAGTCTCCAAACTCCGCCTTGGCATTCACAACTCTCCCTCCCAACATGCCGGTTTTAATTCTTATTTCGCCGAACTCAGTTTGGACGCTAACAAACTCCCTTGCCAATTTGCTTCTTTGCAAAATTTGCCTTCTGACCCCGAATGTAAGTCCTTCCTTGAAAATGATTTGTTCTAACTGCTGAATGTCTTCGATTTTACAGATAACCGATATTTGCTCCGCGGGTCGGCCCTGTTTCATATAAATCGATGTGGTAAAAACATCCAGCGCACCACAGCTAAGCAGTTTCTCCGTTACGCAACCGACTAATTCGCCGCTTACATCATCGATATTAGTCTCGAGCAGACAAACAGAATCAGCATTAGCCTCCGTTTCGTCCACCGTTTGGCCCAGAATCAGCCGTAGAACGTTGGGGAATTGCTCAGATTTTAGCGAGCCTGCACCATACCCTATTGCCTCGATTCTCATTGCCGGCAGGGGGCAAAACCGGTCAACAACAGTTGTAAAAATTGCCGCCGCGGTGGGGGTCAACAGCTCAAACTGCCCCGGCCCGCCTACAATTGGGATACCTTTGAGCAGTTCTGTTGTTGCAGGTGCGGGAACCGGCATCAGGTGGTCTGCACACTTAATAGTACCACCTCCCACACTCAAGGCTGAGCAATATACCTTATCAAGCCCTAAAGACTCCAAACAAACCGATGCAGAGACAATATCAACAATTGAATCGAGGGCTCCTACCTCGTGAAAGTGTACCTCATTGGGGTCTTTACCGTGAACAGTTCCCTCGGCATCGGCGATTCTTTCAAAGATAGCGATTGCCGTTTTTTTGGCCTGCTCGCTTATCCTGCTTTGAGTGATAATTTCAGTTATCTGTTTGAGATTTCGATGCTTATGTTCTTTCGGCACAACAGGAAAAAAGCTAAGCGCCCTCAAGCCTGCACGCATGGCTTGGGACATTTTTATATCGAGGTCTTTCAAGCCGAGCGTTGCGAGCTGAGCTTTTAGAAATTCGACATCAAGCCCGGCATCGAGCATAGCAGCGACAATCATATCGCCGCCGGCACCAGCGAAACAATCGAAATAGGCGATTTTCATAACTGTAACCCCATAAAAGCAATAATCTTTCCGCAATTATCCGCGAAAAAAGATATTTCTTCAAGCACAAATAAGTTGCGACGAAAAATTTCGGATTTGTGTATTAAAAGTTGGGAATTTTAGCTCAACGTGTAAGAAACATAAGTGGAAAATCTGCTTTCCTCAAGCAGTTTAAGAGCAGGGACATTATTCGTTCCCTGCTCTTAAGTGCTTTTTTTGTTTACTTATAGTGTCCTTCTTCTTCTCAGCCAGCCGACCAGCACTACACCAATGCCGCCAAGCAAAATAGCGCCTGGGGCGGGAATGACAGAACCTTTTATCTCAACGACAAGGTCGTTGAAATCGCGGTCAGAGCCACCATAAGGATTTTTCGGTCCTCTAAGGTCCTCCCAAAAGACCAGCCAAGTTGTAGAGCCATCACCAAGGCCTGTAAGCTGATATGTAATCATGTGGTCAAATCCGTCATTGTTAGAACCAGAATACCACGTGCCACCCATACCAGAACGTACCCACTGCCAAGTCGAACCATGCGTAAAGTTCAAGGTGCCAGAACCAGAGACCGAAAAGCTATTTCCGACTACATCAAAGACCTTGGTATAACCTGAGCCTGTGTCGTAGCCAAACTCCTGGGAGTATCCAGCAAATCTGGCTTCCACCGAGATGTTTGCAATACCATCGGTCCAGATTTTATCAGCAGCCGAGCCGGGAGTACCGGAAACCAAGTTTAGAAGTCCATCAACCGAAAGATTGTCATCTATCCGTGTAGCTTTGATGCTACCAAAAGTATACTCGGCAGCGCCTTGTACATGATGGTTATCGAAGTCACCATTAGTAGTGCCATAAATTTCGTCGAGTATATCAGTCATATATGCCTCGCTGCCAGGCGGATCATAAACATCTGTAAAATCTGCTTGTGCATAACTTGTGTACAGCAGAATAATCACAACCAATAAAATTAATTTCTTCATAGTTGCTCCTTTCTAAAGCCATTAAAGAGCAGGATTTCTGTCCTGCTCTTGAGTTGCTTTTTCTGCTATTTACAGTGTTCTTCTTCTTCTCAGCCAGCCGACAAGGCCTACACCGATGCTGCCTAACAAAATAGCTCCCGGAGCGGGGATAACCGGCTGTTCTTGGATTTCTCCAACCTTTATGTCAACGAATGCTGCAGTAAAAGAATCTGCTAAGAGACCGCCGGCGCGAAGCTGGTTCAGGTCCCAGGCGGCACCAGAGGTGTCCCAAGCAAGTTCAACATAGTCTGCAACTGTTGTGTAATATCCTCCAGTAGCGACTCCTCCAGTACTTGTAGTGTAACCGCCGCTGCCGTCAGCCAAATACGCATTAGCTGCATAATCGACACCAAGGGCTGTTGCGCCGGCACCATTTGCTAAATCAGCATCAACAACAACATTCAAAAGGGCGCTATTATTAGTTAAACCGCTTAGTATGCTGCTGTAAGTAATATTGGAACCAGAGCGAATGTCCCGGTCCTCATCTGTTATAAGAATAATGTTGAGTCCTGCATCGTTGCGGAAGCCATAGTTATTCAGCGCATAATCAATGGCCTCATAACCATCTTCAAAGGACCCGCTCGTTACCAAACTTCCAGTTGCAACTGAAAGTTCAGCAGCTGTTCCCCAATCACCGCTGCCTATGGAAATCTTATGAGGAGTTCCAGAAGGCGTGCCACCATCTCCAAAACCAACCAAAGCATACTGGTTACCAGTGACTCCCGCCGCAATAAGCTCCGAATCCAAACTAGTAATCATACTGCCCAGCCAGGTATGCTCTCCATACATCGAGCCTGATTCATCAACGACAAATAGAACATCTGCCGTTGTGGCTGCTGAACTGATACTACAGACAGCAAACAACATTATCGCACAAATTGTTATTAATTTTCTCATAATCATCATCCTTTAATATTTTTAAATGTAAAAAACATGGAATTTCCTCACATACACAATCCAAACCTAAAGAGTGTTTCGCGAATACACTCCTATGGGTATGAAAAACAGTTCTCAGGCGAGTTTAGGCGGGCCACGGGCAAGATGAGCAAAAATAAATGCAGGTGAAAAAGAAATAAACCGCTCAGCTCCTGAAGCCAAGCAGACAAAAAGCGGATTTAAACCAGTCCGCGAGAAGATAATGGCAGGCTGAGATGTATATGTGTATGTAGCTTTATAAAAATAACGATTCTTAGAAACCGGTATTCCGGCTAAATGCCGAAGCAGGCCTATGTATTGAGTGCCTTCAATATCACTGCGCAGCCGCTTTGAATTTTCAAAGTAATGTGGATAAGTAAGTTCTGCACAGAGCCGCTGCTTGCTGTGATTGCCGTGGCCAAGCCGCAGAGCCAGCTGAGGAAGAGCCTGGATACCGGTTTGGCCTGCCCATAATAAACCTGCCAGAACTGACAGCCAAACACAGCGGTTCTTAACTAATGAAACGCAAAGGAATCCGGATAAAACCATAAAAATCGCTTCCGGCACTGCAGGCAAGGATTTTACATTTTCGCCTTCAGAATCTTTCAGGCCCGCAAAGCTTACCGGTGGTTGTAGTAATTCGGTGCCGAGATTAGCCAGTTTGGTGTCAATGGGGCTGACAACTTCCTCGACGGGAACTATTACAACTGGGGTGTATGATACCATCTGAGCAGTAGACGTAATGGAGTTATCAGACGCTATCGTAGGCGCACCACTTGCCGCTGTAACTGCTAACAGCAGTATCGCTATAAAAACTGGTTTGTTTCCTTTCAGCGAGGACAATTAAAACCCCTTCTCCAATCAAAAAACGCCCGCAGACGTAAAAAACAGATATTAAATTTTGTTCAATCCATTGGTTCTCGCAGGTAAGTATATACCCCCCGAGACTTTCTGGCAAGATCCTCCTTACCGATTACTCGAAGCAATGTAAGTTATACAATACACGACGAATAATACAGATTAGCAAAATATCAATTCTAATTCAAGCATAAAGGGCAGTAGAAGTAAGCATTGTTGAAAAAAATGCAGTTTTTTCCGATTTTCGTTGTGTATTGTATTGATTAAAACCTTTATACCGTTTAGGAAGACTAAAGGCAGGAAGAACTCTCAAATAGTGCACAGCCTTAAGATTGCTTACGATAAAAACATACCAAGCCTGCACCGCAGAGAGTAGTTAATTAATTAAGGATTCGACTACGACCACCACAGCTCTTTCTCCGGTATAAACAGGACGATTTTTTGTTGCCACCCAAAACGCTGTATCCTTTTTACCTCTTGGTAGTATCTATCCATCAAACACCTTATTTTTCATTAAAGGGATATGACGTTCCTTTCTTATTCCCAAAAATTAGTTTTTTTGCTTGACAAATTCGGGCTATAAATGTAAGAGTAAACATCGCAATCATCAGGGCTGGGTAATATCGCTTTTTCCCTCTCCCTCCGCTCCCAGCCCTGTTTTTTACTTATGCTTTGCGAATCACGAGCAGTAAAAAATCATTCCGCTTGAAATGTATAAGTATTTTTGTTAATAAATCGTCGCATAATGAAGGCTAAAATCAGAAAATTATTAGCTGTAGCGGTATTTAGTATTTGGCTTGTCAGCGTTGCTTCGGCGGGGTTAAAAGAGCAAATCGACTCTATTATTAGCCAACCTTCCCAAAAAAAAGTCCAATACTCCATCTCCATCGTAAAAGCAGATTCGGCAGAGTTAGTATACAGTCATAATGCGAACGAAGCGATGATTCCAGCCTCGAATATGAAAATAATCACAAGCGCCGCGGCGCTGAAATACTTAGGGCCGAATTACCAGTTTAAAACAAAGGTCGGTCTTTGTGGTGATATGCTGGTAATAGCAGGGGGTGGAGACCCACTGTTAGGTGATGAAGTTACGGATACCAAATACCAAAGAGAATCTGGTTGGATATTTAAAGATATTGCAGCAGCACTAAAACGAAATAATACAACAGCCATCAAGGACATTATCGTCGACAGCAGTATATTTGACAATGAAAGAGTGCATCTGAATTGGCCGAGGAAAGAGCTGAACCGCTCGTATGCCTGTGAAGTTTGCGGGCTTAATTTTAATGACAATTGCATCGCGATAACTGTTAAAAATATCGACGGTAAAATTACGGTTGATATCGAACCGGAAACCGGCTATATAGAGATAATCAATAAGGTCACACCAATCTATGAAGGTAAAAGCGCAGCGGGGGCGTATCGCAACAGTCAGGCGAATAAACTCACCATAAAGGGCAAATGCCAAAAGCAGGAAGGGCCGTTCGATGTCGCAATTGAAAAACCTGCTGAGTTTTTTGGCTTTTTGCTGCAGGAGAATTTAGCCGTGGCGGGAGTTAAAGTTGACGGACAAATACTTGAGGAATCAGCGCCCTGTTATTACAAGAAAATCGCTGAGTACAGCACGCCGATAACTGATTGCCTGGCACGCTGCAATAAGAACAGTCTCGGCCTGGCGGCGGAAGCGCTTGTTAAAACCATTGCGGTAAAGACCATGTCGAGCGGTAGAAATGGGAACTGGGCGTTGGGGCGGGAGCTTATTCACGGTTACCTGCTGGGACTTGGGATTGAAAGGGGAGAATTTTATGTCGACGACGGCAGCGGGCTCAGCAGGGAAAACAGACTCAGCGCAGATGCCATTACAAAAGTGTTATTAGATGTTTACAAAAGCAAAAACTGGGCGCTTTACAAAGATTCCCTCGCTGTAGGGGGGGTAGACGGGACGATAAGCAAGTATTTCAAAGAGGAAAAATACAAGGGCAAAATTTTCGGCAAAACCGGATATATCAACGGCGTTAAGTCGTTTTCAGGGATATGCAGCGGCAAGAACGGGGATTATATATTTTCCATACTGGCTAATAAAACCAGGGGCGGGACAAGAAAAGCAATCAACGATATAGCGAAAGCGATTGTCGATAACGATTAGCGGATTGCACTACCATTATTTTATTGCGATTTTGGCAGTATTATCTTAAATATTGTTCCCCTACCTGGTTTAGATTCGACCGAAATTGAGCCTCCGTGGTCATCTATTATTCTTTTTACAAAGAGAAGACCAAGACCGGAACCTGAGTGTTGTGACGGCGATGTTTCATCCGCCTTCGTAGTGAAAAACGGCTGAAAAATCCTTTTTAAGTTGGCTGGTTCGATTCCACAACCAGTGTCAGAGACCTCTATCCGAACCACATTAGTAGTATCTTGGGCTTTTATAGTTAAAACGCCGCCGCGCGGCAGCATTGCATCACGGGCATTGAGAATTAAATTCATTAAAACCTGTTGTATCTGAACAGGTATCACCCAAACCGTTAAATCATCTGGTATTAGGGTGTTTACAGTTATACCATCTTTTGCAAAATCACGGCACAGACAGTTAAAAACATTTTCAACCAAAGTAATCAGAAATGAGTTTTGCCTCTTTTGCGTTTGGCCGTTTCCCACGGCGAGCATACTTTCCATAATTTTGGAGGCGTGCTCACAATTGCGGACGACTTTTCGAAGGGCTTTTTCGGAAAGGGGTTTATCATCAGGATTGTTGAGGGCAAGAGCTGCGAAATTTGCCAGAGGTGTGAGTAAATTATTGATTTCGTGAGCGACCATACAGGTAGCAGTGCCGATGTTGGCGAGGGCCTGAAGATGAGTGAACTGGGACTGTAGGACTTCATTTTGCTGCTGCTGATTTATGAGGTGTTTGTGTAAAGAAAGCCGTTTTGCGATTATCCTTGTCAATGTTTGCTCCTGCTATAGTGCTCACACAACATTGTCCATAGTAGAATATAAGTATTTATATCGACTTTCAGTAGAGGTTTTCTTGAGCAATGTGGAAAATACACAGATTAACAATTATTATAGAAAGAGCCCCGCAGGTGCAACCTGCAGGGCTCTTGAATTCTACATTGCAAAATGCAACTAACTACTCAAACTTCAGATATCCCATTATGGAGCAACGGCAAGCCAGTTATTCGCCAAGATGGCAAGGTCAAACAGGTTGACTATCTTATCGGCGTTCAAGTCTCCGGGGATTGGGTCATCCTCGTAGGCTGGCTGATTGGTCGTTAACTCGAAAGCCACATCCCACGAGTTTTCCGGGTCAGGCCAGAAGATTGGATCTCCAACCATCCACTGGGAACCTATTTTCAGGTCCGGCGGCCAAAGAGTTCCATCAATAGGATTCATCGCATGCATAATACGCACCGCATCGTCATTCCAACGAGGTTGTCTTGTCTTCCAACCCCATGGATAGAAATTCGGATCGCTGTAATCACTGGGGTTATAAATCGGCGCAATACTTAACCAGTATACCGTTCCATTCGAATCATTGGGTTCCTGATAAAACCATTCGTTTTCTGAGAGAAGCTGGTTGAATTGGAAGCAGGTTTCGGTATATTCAGGATTACATGGGTCAGGTTCTCCATTGTGAGGGTCCCAATCGTAACCGGCAAAGTTCCAAACCCAATTATCACAATAGTTTTCCCAAATTAATACACCCGGATGGCTGAAGGTCACCGGATCGCAGGGGTCAGGATCAGGAACGTCTGTCCATATACCAATATGGAATAACTTTGGGAGTATCGGCGGAGGACTCGGCTGATTCCACCCGATGAATGACCCCCACCAGTGAATGTCCGTTACTGGCCGGTCGTCTTCACACTTCCAGTCATCTGCCACTATCGGTGGATTATTGAAATCTGACTTCTCATCCCAGCCCAAGAATATCTTCGGGTCATTGGCATCAATCACATTCGGCCTCTGGCTCCATTTTACATAATACTTGGATGCAACAGCAACGGGCGGTGTTTTATTGACAACAAGCAAGTTGTGCCAATAGTTCCACATTCCCACAAAGGTTGGCTGTCCAGGTGGAGGAACGTTCACAGGCTGGAAAATCCACTGGAAGTTCTCATCAACATCGAAACTCTGCGCCTTTGCCAGGTTGAAGCCTGCATTTCTCACATAACCAGTCGCCGTTGGAGTTGCTGCATTTATACCGACGATGGTTGTATCGATTGTTACGGTTGTTGGCTGGTTCCATATAATCGGCTGGCCACTTCCAGGAGCACCGCAATTCCACCACCACCAGCATCTCAAACCTGCGATATCATTGATTGCAAACGATACTGCTGTAACCTGCTGGCCGGTAACGCCCCATTGAGGCGCCGTTACTGTTACCTTTATAATCGAGTTTCGAAGGTCAGGGTCCATTCCGTAATCATATCGAAACGCTGTTGCATAATTACCATCTGGCGTCGATTCATTTCCCCAATACATCACAAGCCCGGCGTCATTTGGCTCATAACCACCACTGCCTCCACCATCATAAACCCATAACTCTGCGGGAAGAAATTCGTTTTCAGGATAGGGCTCACCTTCCTTTTCACTACACGGGTCAGCCCATGCCTCCATAAACTTTACCCATTCGGACTCTAATATCGGTGATAGAGACCTCTGAGGCCATTCACTATCAAGGGCCTCCTGCCATTCTTCAGCAGAATCAAGCACGAATGTTTTTTTGCAGGTCTCTGCATCGCCAACGAGATGCTCAGTGGTATGTGGAACAGCTTCAACGGGACTACCCGGCGGCGTGGGGCCCAAATTCATTTCGATCATCTCAGTTTGAACAGATGTTATGTGCTGTGTCCCGGTGTTGGTAGCCGTCCACATTATTTCATACAGGGGTATCGGATTGTTCATATCACCCAAAAGTAAGGGTGGTCCCATAGGGTCTACTTCTGCATGGATTTCAATTGTGCCCGGTACTGGAATCAAAACATCGAAGAATGAATACGGCTGCATCGGAGCAACAGCTGGAACTTCTGTATACAATTGAGTTGGATCGTAGGCTAAAGTTACAGTAAAGCTCTGGAGTTGTGTTTCGCCGGAATAACCTGGTTGTACATAAGCGAATTGAGTACTGGGAGCAACCAAAGTTTCCCCTGCGAAATGTATGGGCCCGCCTCCATACCTAAGATCCGGGTCAACATTAACGTTGAGATAAATATCTACGTCTTTTATCTCTGAAGACGCTGCACATGTCCAGGATTTACTACCCGACATCTGACCTTTGCTGGCCAAAAGTTGCATAGTCCTGTTTATATAACTTTCGCCGGATTGTGACATATTGGCAGAAAACGACCCATCGGCAAGAGTCGGACCAATCCCCCCGCCGGAGTTTGCTCCGCTCGACCAAGTAACGTAGTGAGATACGCTTGCTGCGTTCACTCCAACACCTGCTGCCTTGACTTTACCGCTGATTGTGTAACTGTAAGTAGTGCCAAATACGGTCGCACCGGCCACAAACAGTACACATAAACTAATTAGAATTACCTTTTTCATAATTTATCCTCCTAAAATTGTTCCTTACGAATTCCAAGCAAAAATGCTTACACTATATATATTTTATCCTGCAGCAATGGCTGCAAGTGGTCGTTTCACCGTTGTGCTTTCGCGCACACGATCATCGTACAAAAATTAGCGGTTGCTCTGAAAACCTCCGGATGTGCAAGCAGAAATACACATTTGCCTCACTCGAAAACCCTGTACTATGCCGTCTTTTTTCGTGGAGGAAGAGTTGAAACAAAAGGAAAAACGTCAACACTCCTCGTCACAGCCGTTAAAATCAATACAATTTTTACGGGATTTTCATCCTGAAGTCAAGAAAATTATCAATCATAAAATGAACATCTTCCACAGACCCGTGAACTGCAAATTCAGTAAGTTCTTTAACATCAAGTAAATATGCTTCGTGTGGGATGCAATTTTTTTCTATTTTTTGTAAGTTTCCTCAGGGTTATAGACTTTTTCTGCAATAAATTCCAACTTTTTACTGTTGCCCTTTTTCAATGCCCGGTAGAAGCAGGATTGGTAGCCTACATGACACTGGCCAGCGACGACGGTTACTTTGAGTAGCAGGCAGTCCTGATCACAATCGACGAGTATCTGCTCTACTTTTTGGGTATGTCCACTTTCTTCGCCCTTTTTCCACAATTTTTGTCGCGATGTGCTAAAGTATGTTGCCCAGCCCGACTGAATTGTCAAATCAAGCGCCTTTTGATTCATAAAAGCGGCCATCAGAACCTGGCCGGTTTTTGCATCCTGAGCGATTGTCCTGATTAGACCGTTACTATCAAACTTTGGCGCAAAATCAACACCTTCTTCTATATTCCGTATCGCAGCCATTTGTCGGGTCCTCAAATAGTCAATTTTCGATTGTCAATCATCAATTTAGCCGTTATCATCTGCGAAAACAAGTTTTTTAAGGCAAATTAGTTTAATGGCCAATACCAAAGTTGGAAAAACCAAGCCAATATTTGTACTATTCCGTATTTGTTTTGTAACAGCAGGGATTATTTTCGCAATTGTCTGGGCCAGCCAACAGCAAAGATGGCATAAACTAACAGAAATTAATCTGGTGATTTTTGCAGCTGCTCTTGGCATTTTTATTTTAAGCCAGATATTAGTAGGTTTCCGCTGGTGGCTTCTGTTGAGGGCTCAATCAATATTCATATCGTTTTTCGCTGCGGTTAGATTACATTTTTTAGGGTTGTTCTACAATAATTGTATGCCAGGTTCTGTGGGGGGGGATTTGATTCGGGCGTGGTACGTTACCAAACATACCGATAAACGATTCGAAGCAGCTTTATGCGTATTTGTAGATAGGGCTGTAGGATTGTTAAGTACGCTTGTAATAGCGCTTACTTTCTCCATGCTTTTTCTGAGAGGCAAAACTCTTGGAATAAGTGCTCGACGAGATGCTTCTTATCTAAGCTTCGTTGCTGAATACAAAATGATTTTTGTTTGGCTGTTTGTTTTTATAACGTTGATTTTCTGCATCCTTTTGCTACACAGAAAAAGTCGTGCGACGCTGAAAAAAATTTGGTCGAATTTCAATTCCCAAGCGTCGAAAACCATTGAAAAGCTCAAAAAAGCTCTCTCTCTTTATTACAAAAGACCCCTAACTTTGCTAGCGGCATTTGCCTTAACTGTTTTCCTGCAACTTATGACCATCACAGCTTTCTGGCTTGTTGGGCAAGATTTGGGTATTACAGCAAGCATAAAATATTACTACGTATTTTTTACTTTGACTTGGGTATTAGGAGCAATACCTGTTAGTATTGGGGGAGCAGTGGTAGTGGAAGGGATGCTAATGTTTATGTTCATTACAATTGCTACCGTTCCAGAGAATGAAGCATTCGCCCTTGCTATTACACAGAGGTTTGTCTGGATGCTCGCTTCTATACCCGGGGCCGTGATACACTTGATTGGTGCACATTTACCAAAAGACTTTTTTGTTGACCATAATAAGTCCATAGATTAAACTAAGTTGTTTTGGATAGGATGCGGTTTTTATGCCAGGCCTCGGTGTGCCGGGGTTGGCTAAAAATCGGTAACTCGATAACAGCAAAGGACTTGTTGTTAATAATATGAGCACTACGGGGCGTTTTAGAAGCTACTTTTTGCGTGGGCTGGCGGTACTACTACCGACCATTTTGACTATCTGGATATTCTTCTGGGGCTATAAGTTCATCCAGGAAAACATCAGTGTCTATATAAACCGTGGGATAGTCTGGCTGATAATGTTTTTACAGGGCGACCAGCAATACCTTACCAAAGAGGATATGGTCAAATTTTGGGTACATGGGTGGGGGTCTATAGCAGGTTTTCTTGTAGCGCTGGTGGCTGTCTGTATAGTAGGGGCGTTGTTGGCAAGTGTCGTAGGCAAAACACTATGGAGAATGGTCGAAAAGTTTATAATGAATACACCGTTTTTAAGGCAGGTCTACCCCTATGTAAAACAAATTACCGACTTTTTGCTCACTCAAGAGGAACAGAAAAAACTGTTCTCAAGGGTTGTTGCCGTTGAGTACCCTCGCAAGGGTATATGGTCAATGGGTTTAGTCACCGGCTCCGGGCTTCAGAAGGTATCAGAGAACGTCAAAAAGGAATTTCTTACTATTCTTATACCCACTTCGCCAACGCCATTCACCGGATTTGTGATAATGGTTCCAAAAAAACAAACCATAGAGCTGGATATGACAATAGAAGAAGCGATAAGATTTGCGGTCAGTGCAGGTGTCATAGCACCACAAAGAGACAAGGTCAGCGGATTTCTGCCGCCAGCCGATTTGAAAAGTGAAGAAGAATAAGAACGGATTTCCCTGATAAAAGATTTAAGGAGAACGATTTTGCTTTTTACTATAACTGGTAAACACATCGAGATAACGGAAACAATCAGAAGGTATGCGGAAGAAAAAACGTCCAAGCTTCCTAAATACTACAATAGTATCAACCGGGTCGAGGTAATTATCGACGGTGAGCCGAACAGTAAGATAAGTGTGGAGGTAATTGCCAGTGGTGAACATAGCAGGATTTTTGTTGTTACCGAAACCAGCGAAGACATTTACCGTTGTATTGACATGGCTGTTCACAAACTTGAAAGACAGCTTAGAAGGAAAAAAGGCAAGGAACGAGACAATAAACACACAGGAGGGGGCAGTGTCTTTATAGAAGGTGAATAAGGAATAATTCTGAGGAGATAAAATGAAGTTCGCAGATTTTATCTGTTTTGCAGCTTTAATTCCGGAGTTGAAAGCCAAAGACCGTAACGGCGCAATAGCAGAACTTGTTTCGGCTCTTTATAACGCCGGCCGGCTCGGCAAAGGAAATTGTGAAGAAATTATTAAGGCGGTGGTAAAAAGAGAAAATGAAGCAAGTACAGGTATGGGCAAGGGTGTGGCAGTGCCTCATGTGAAACACAAGGCAGTAAAAGACGTAATTGCCACAATTGGTCAAAGCAGTGTTGGTATTGATTTTTCTTCACTGGACAAACAGCCGGTTTATTCAGTGATACTAATAATTAGCCCTGTTGACAATCCGGACAAACATTTACAGGTAATGGAGAGCGTTTTCAAACATTTGCAAGAAGAGAAATTCCGCAAGTTTCTTAGACAATCAAAAGAAGCTGAAGAGATTGAAGAGCTTCTCAGAGAGGCCGATGAAAATCTGCCTTAATAATAATATAAATATGCGAAAGTAACAGAGAGGCTGGGGAGGGGAAAATGCAGGCGGACGAAGATACATTGGAAAAAGTGGTTTTTGAAACGGAAGTTGAGATAAAAAATGCGGATGGACTTCATATGCGCCCCGCGATGCAATTCGTTGATGTTGCAAACCAATTCGAGTGCGACATTACGGTCAGCAACAATGAAAACAGTGTGGACGGTAAGAGTATTATGCAGATGAGTATGCTCGCCGCAACTTGTGGCACCAGGCTGAAAATTAAAGCTGAGGGTGCAGATGCACAACAAGCCATCGATGCTCTGAGTGAGCTTGTGGAAAAAAAGCATTTCGATGAGCCGACACCAGGCGACCCAAAGAAACGTTAGAATTTGGTAGAAGTGCGATGGAAATAAAAAAAGGAGTAGCTGTTTCGCCGGGCATTACCATTGCCAAATCGCTGATTATTGATTCTGAAGATTACCGAATTCCCCGCCGTACCATAAAGCCGACGCAACGAATGATAGAGATTCAGCGGGTGAGGAATGCTTTTAAGACTGCGGCCGATGAATTAGCTCAACTGAAAGCGGAGCAAAAGACAATAGAACAACGTAAAATAAAAGATATCTTTGCAGTTCATTTGAGTTTTCTGCGAGACAAGAATCTGCGAAGGAAGATAACGGATTTGATTCATTCGGAATTAGTAACGGCCGAATATGCCGTCTCTACAACGCTGCGAGAGATTGCATCAATTTTTACCAAAGTAAAAGATGCTTACATCAGCGAACGTGCGGCGGACATTTACGATATTGAAAGACGTCTGCTAAAACAGCTTCTGGGCGGCAAACGTGAAGATGTTGAGCGATTGACTGAAGAGGTTGCGGTTGTTGCCCGAAATTTGAGTCCTACCCAAACAGCGGGGTTTGACAAGAAATTTGTGAAAGGCCTTGCAACCGATGCGGGCGGACGAACAAGCCATACCGCTATTGTTGCGCGGTCGCTTGGTATCCCTGCGGTGGTAGCGTTGGAAGACCTTACAGAGACCATCAGCGTGGGGGATATCGTCATCATTGACGGCAATCGTGGCATTGTCGTTGTAAATCCGGATGATGAGACAATGCGGCAATATGAAGAATATTCGCACGAATTTACAGAACTTGAGCATAGACTCGATGCGATAAAAGAAGAGCCTGCTGTAACCCGCGATGGTGTTAGAATAACACTATTAGCAAATATTGAGTTTCCCGATGAGGCCGAAGTGGTTTTGCAGAAAGGCGGGGAAGGAATAGGTTTATATCGGACGGAATTTTTATTTCTCAACAGGCCGAGTGACCCTACAGAAGAAGACCATTATCAAGCTTATGCTGAAACGGTGCGTGTTTTCAAGCATCGTCCGGTGATAATAAGAACGGTGGACCTTGGAGCGGACAAGTATACACAAAGCAAACGTTTTGTACGGGAGCCAAATCCATTTTTGGGCCTTCGGTCTATTAGATTCTGCCTGCAGAATCTTACGATGTTCAAAACGCAATTGCGTGCAATTTTGCGGGCCTCAGTTCTCGGCGAGGTCAAGATAATGTTTCCGTTGATTACGCACCTTCAGGAATTGATGCAGACGAAGATGATTCTGCGGGATGTAATGGAAGACCTTGATGAAGAATCCATAGCATATAATAGAGATATCAAGATTGGGGTGATGATTGAGACGCCGTCTGCGGCTTTGACGGCCTTTACAATTGCCAGAGACGTCGATTTTTTCAGCATAGGAACGAATGACCTTGTTCAATATACTCTGGCTGTCGACAGGGGTAATGAGCTGGTTTCCACGCTATATTCATCGGTAGACCCTGCGGTGCTGCGGCTTATCAGGACGGTTATTCAAGATGCGCACAAAGCGCAAATAGAGCTTAGTGTTTGCGGAGAAATGGCCTCTGAGCCGGAATATATTATGCTGCTGCTGGGAATGGGAGTACGGACAATTTCACTTACTCCGCCGATGATACCGGAAATAAAACAAATCATCCGCTCAGTTACGATAGAAGACTGTAACAATGTGGCGAGAGTTGTGCTTGGTATGAATTCCGAAAGGCAAATTTCAAGTTATCTGCGTGATGCTGCGAGAAAGATTCTGCCCGAAGCTTTTTAGGGCTTTTTGTGGAGGTTTTAAATATGAAGTGCGGAAAAAAATCGCTTATTTTAACTGCTGTAACAATTGCAATATTTTCTACTCATCCGGCGCATGCAACATCGGAAGCCGCAGCAGCACAGGCCGACACCAAGTTGCAGCAGGTTGCTCTTTTCAAAAACGGTTTGGGATTTTTCATTTCCGAAGTAACCTGTCCCAAGAAAAGAGATACATTTAGTTTTAAACCGCCCGTAGCAGCTTCTCACGGGACCTTTTGGGTGGCCTATCCACCGAAAGTGAAGCTGGAAAGCCTCGCCGCTAAAGAAATTGAACTGGAGGAATCGGTTGAAGCTATCTCGATAGAGGAACTGCTAAGAGCTAATGTGGGTAAAGAAGTGGAATTAAGCTTCGACAATAAAGGAGAATCAACCATACAAGGCCTGTTGAGCTCTTTTACAGAAAACCGTTCTCTGCCACAATCGGAGCCTTATGCGCCCGGAAGAGCAGATTATAGTAATGTGCCGCATTATATTCAGCCGCCTTTTCGAGCCAGCCTGATAATAATCAAAACCGACGAAGGCGATGTGGCTATCGATTCACAGACCGTGAGAAGGTTCAAGGTTATAAGCGGTAAATTGGAAAAAACATTTACGAGTAAAAGCAAATCTATGCAGCTCGATGTTAAGCTGGACGAACCGGCAGGCGGAAAAAAGCTTACGGTAAGTTATCTGGCAAAGGGCATCACCTGGGCACCCAGCTACATTGTGGATATAACTGAGCCGGACAAAGCACAGATATCGGCAAAAGCTGCTGTGTTAAACGAGGCTTGCGACCTGGATGATGTTACGATACAGCTTGTGACCGGATTTCCTAATCTGAAATTCGCCGATGTAGTCAGTCCGCTGGCGAAGAAAGAAAATCTCGCCCAGTTTCTTCAGTCACTGATGAGGGGACAAAGCGAGCAAGGCAGAATGGGTGTTATGTCCAACGTGATGAGACAAAGTGCAGCAGGATACTCTATGCCGATGTCAGAATCTATGATGCCGGCTTATGGTGCGGCGGAAACCGGAAAAGTAGCAGAGGATTTGTTTCTATATCCAGTTAAAAATGTACAGCTGAAAAAAGGCCAGGTGGGTTACCTGCCTCTATTTACCGAGTCTGTGCCGTATAAGCACATTTATCAGTGGAAAATACCTGATTATGTCAATGAAGAGGACCACTATTCTTACCAAAGACAAGAACGCGAAGAACCGGTTGAGCAGGTCTGGCACTGCCTGAGAATGGAGAACACTACGGCTGTACCCTGGACGACTGCTCCTGCAGAGACAATTAAGGAAAATCTGATTCTCGGACAGGACACATTAGAATATACACCAACAAAAGCCGAAACTACTCTGAAAATTACACAGGCTATAAGTGTTAAAGCAGAGCAGGTTGAGCTTGAAACCACCAGGGAACGTGACGCAGCTCGGTTTTATGGTTATCACTACGATTTGGTTACATTAGAAGGAAAACTTTCGGTTACTAATTTCCAGGCCAAAGCCATAACACTGGAGATTACCAAAACGTTGTCGGGAGAGGTTGAATCTTCTCAACCGCAGGCAAAGATTGAAACACTGGCTCGGGGGCTGCGCCGAATGAATGCGGTCAGGAAACTAACCTGGACTATTGAATTAGAGCCGGGCCAGCAGAAACAAGTTGACTACACTTACGAGGTGTATGTCCGCCGTTAAAAAACAAGTGAAGCACAAATGTCTCAAGAGGTGCCGGATACATAATCGGAGGTATGCATATAATAGCTTCAAACAAGACTATTTTAGTATTGGTTAAATTCAAGGTCCGGGGTAATCCGAGATTCTTGTCACACGCTGAAACAGTCAGGTTCTTTCAGCGAGCGTGTGTCAGAGCGGGTATAAAAGTGCTGTATAGCAAAGGATTCAATCCTCACCCGAAACTTTCCCTGCCGTTACCAAAAAGCGTAGGAGTTGAGGTGGATGATGATTTGCTGTGCCTTCGGGTGGAAAAAGACACCAAAGATAGTACAGGTGATTTATGTAACCTATACCAAACAAGACTTTCGGAGCAATTGCCTGATGGTTTTGAATTGCTCACAGTTAGAATAGTAAAGGCCGAGACCTCGATTCAGCCATGTATGGCTGTATATGTGTTGGCGGTGCGGAAAGAATATATAAACGAACAGCTAAGGGACAGGATTAAACGTTTGTTGGCAAGTGATAATCTTAATCTCCGGCGGCGAACAGACCCCAGAAACCTGATATTCAAAAACATTGATGTCAGACCTTTCTTGGAATCGATCGAATTAAATAACACGGATATCACCATTCAGTGTAATATCAGCTTAGCTGGTTCGATACGTGTTAATGAGATTCTGGAGTTGCTGGAACTGGATTATGGTATGCTGTCGGCACCGATTAGGCGCACGAAAGTTCGATGGCAAGACAGTGTTCCTAATCAGTAAATTGTGGTTTGCTATTACCGAGCTTGAATCACGATATATGAGGACAAAAAGATGGCAAGAGAGATGCTTATAAATGTGGCTGAGAGCGAAGAGTGCAGGGTGGCAATAGTCGAGGATGGTTCGCTTGAAGAGCTGTATGTGGAAAGGACGAGCCTGAGCAGGCACGTCGGCAATATTTACAAAGCAAAGGTGGTAAACATTGAATCCGGGATACAGGCGGCCTTTATAGACTGTGGGACTGGCAAGAACGGTTTCCTTCATATCAGCGACCTGCACCCTCGTTATTTTTCCGGTGCCGACAGCAAGTCTACTGAAAATGTTGGCAGGAGAAAATCGCTGAGCGAGCGGCTGCCTATCCAGAGCTGCCTTCACAAGGGCAAAGAGCTTGTCGTTCAGGTAACTAAAGAAGGAATGAGCACCAAAGGGCCGACCCTCAGCACATATCTTACTTTACCGGGCAAGTTCCTGGTTATGATGCCGTGGATGCGAAAGCTCGGGATTTCTCACAAGATTGAAGATGATAATGAGCGTGCGAGACTACGACAAATTCTCGATGAAGTTAAGCCCCTCAAGGGAATGGGATTTATTATCCGAACAGCGGGAGAAGGATGCTCAAAACAGGATGTTCGAAACGATTTGAGGTATCTTAAACGATTGTGGACTGCCATCGAGAAACGGATAGAAAAAGAAAAGGCGCCGAGCGGGATTTACCAGGAATCTGATTTGGTTACTCGAACACTGAGGGACGTTTTCAACAGTAAGATAGACAAGATAGTATGTGATTCGGAAAGTGTTGTTCGTAAGATTAGGGATTTTCTTTTGATAGCAACGCCGCGTTTGAAACAAAGGGTAACATACTACGACAGCAAAGTTCCGCTGTTTCACAAATATCGAATCGAGGACGAAATTGCTAAAATTCAGTCTCGCACGGTAGCTCTTAAAGACGGCGGCTCAATCATAATCGAGCAAACCGAGGCGCTGGTGTCGATAGACGTCAACAGTGGTCGATACCGAAAGAGCCAAAGTGCCGAGCAGACCGCCTATAAAACCAATATGGAGGCGGCTCCTGAAATAGCCCGGCAGCTCAGGCTGCGAGACCTTGGCGGATTGATAATTTGCGATTTTATCGATATGCACCGTGAGAAACACCGCAGAGACGTCGAAAAAGCCTTCCGCGCTTCCGTCAAAGCCGACCGTGCCCGTTCGAGAATATTGAGGATAAGCAGATTCGGGGTGGTGGAAATGACCCGGCAGCGAATGCGCCCTTCGCTGCAATCAACCACCTATCTGGCATGTCCTCACTGCGGAGGTGCAGGTTTTATTAAAAGCCATGAATCAGTGGCTATCGAGATTATTCGAATGTTGAATCTCTCGGCGTCTAAAGACCAGATAAAACGCATTGAGCTGTTTGTATCACCGGAAGTCGGCGGCTACCTGCAGAATGAGAAACGAGTTGCGATTGCACAAATAGAGCAGTTCAGCAACAAGCGTGTGATAATTCACACCAATCCGGATTACGCCGGCGAGAAACACAATTTAGTCTGTTATAACGAGCGTGGAAGTGTGGTAAAATTGTAATTCAATAACTATGTGCTGCAGGGTAATAGAATGATAACACCAGATAATCAAATGACAAAGCAGACAAAAACAAGCCTTGCCCCGCCCCTCGGAGGGGCTGGGCTTGCGGATATACAACTGCTGGCCCTGGATGTTGATGGTGTTTTAACAGATGGAACCGTAATGATTAACAGTGATGGCAGCGAAGGTAAATTCTTCAATTTGCAGGATGGTCACAGTATTCGAATGTGGCAAAAAGCAGGGCTAAAGGTCGCCTTTTTGAGCGGCAGGTTTTCGAAGGCAACTAAATACCGAGCTGAGCAGCTCGATATAGACTATTGCGTTCAGGATTGTTTCGAGAAACTGCCGGCGCTCAAGAAGCTGCTTGAGCAAGCAGGTCTCTCGGCAAAGAGGACAGCTTACATTGGCGATGATTTACTGGATTTGCCGGTAATAAGATACGTGGGATTCGGAGCAGCTGTTGCCAATGCGGTTGATGAAGTTAAGGATATAGCTGATTATATAACAACACACAGCGGAGGCGAAGGAGCTGTACGTGAAGTGATAGAATACATTTTGAAAAGTACCGGCAAATGGCAGCAGCTTCTAAAAAGGTATATGCCGGATTCTGAAACGAGATAAACGGATTTGTTATGGATTTTAAGCCGCGAAAACTCTATGTATGGCTTATAGCAATTGCAGTGGTACTTGCAATATATCTGCTCTATAACCAGATAAGCAGGACTCCCCCGATAGAGATCGATACCGATGCAAAATTTACAGATACCGTCGCCGAGAGCAACACCAGTGAATTTGACAGCAAAATTGGAATGGTCGGCGACGTTGGTGTTGGCACCGTCCAAAAGGCCAGATATACACATTTAAACGCCAAAAAGCAGGTTGACCGGGAATTCGGGTTCGAAAAACTTCTGCACGCTGAAGGAGACGAATGGGAAATTGAAAAACCGTATATCAATATTTTTCGAAGCAATCTTAAATGTTACTTGACTGCCGATGAAGGTAAGGTCCAGGTTGAAGATGCTGCCGGCAGAGCCACGCCGAAGGATGCGACACTTACAGGAAATGTAGTCATCCACATTTTGCCCGAAAGGAACAGCAAAATCAAAGAAAGCTTCATTTATCTCGATGATGTTATTTTTATCAGCGAAAAATCTCAGTTTTCGACCGCCGGGCCGATCAAATTCACGTCTCAGGACGCTCTAATGCTCGGAAAGGGAATGGAGCTTGTCTATAACGACGAGCAGGACTACTTGGAATCTCTTAAAATCATTAATCTGGAAACTCTTCGTATTAGACAATCGTCGCTTGGCAATGCATCTGCCGACCCAGGACAGGGCAGCTCAAAGGCAACCTTGTTTTCATCAACCCAAACAGAGCGGCAAAAAGCAAAAGAGATACCTGCAGCGGACAGACAAGCAATTGAAAAAAACAAAGGCGAATCCCGCTCCTCCGAGGGGCGGGGCGAATACTACAGATGTGTGTTCAGGAAGAATGTTATCATAGATTGTCCAGAGCAGTTGATTCTTGCAGACGAAGTTTCCATCAACGATATCCTGTTTTCCGGAAGCTCAAATAGCAAATCTGAAGATAAAGCTGCCAGCAGCACAATATCTGCACAGGTTACCGAAGAAAGTGTTGCTTCGCCGCAGAGTGAGCCAAATGAATTATCCGAACAGTTCACTGATATCGTTGTAACCTGTGACGATGGTATTATTGTTGTGCCGATGACCTCTCCGAGAATATCCCCGGACATAACGGCTGAAGGCACAGCTCTCAGGAGCTTTAACGACGAGAAGGCTCGGCCGACATTTATTGCTCAGCGGATTGACTATAGCGCTGTCACCGAGAACACCGTGGCAAACGGCCTGTCAGAGCTTACATTTTATGCAAATGATATAACAGGTACTGAAGATGAACAAACCGACGTTCCCGTAAAAGTAACAGCTCGACAGAAAGCCGAGTTTCTACCGGCGTTAAATCAGGTTGTCTTTGAAGGCGATGTCCTGTGCACTATGCTTCGCGATGCAGCGGATGTTCAACAGAAGTATGCTCTTTCTGCCCCGAAGCTTACCGTAGATTTATCGAGAGACAAGCAGTCCCGGGCCGATATAAAACATCTGACAGCAATCGGCGAGGTGGTTCAGCTCGACACTTCCAGATGGACAGGGGAGGAATTGCTCGGTTTTACCAAGCTGAAGTGTCTCCGGTTCGATTACGATACAGACCAGCAGATGTATTTAGCAACCGGACCGGGAATAATAGCAGCTGATAACTCCAAAATAGCAGAACCGGAAAAAAAGTTAGGCAGGTTTAGTTTACAAAGACCTTGCTATGCGGTTGTGCGGAATTTTGACACTTTAAAGTATTTCTCAGAGGAGAATCTAATCATTGCCGACGCCAAAAATGAGCACATGTTTATCGACCATTTTCCTATTATCCAGGGCCAATATAGTCAGCAGGCTACAGCCACCGCCAATCACGTAGAAGCTCTTCTTTATGAAACAGACAAAGGTCAAACTGAGCTTTCGACGCTTAGCGCAAAAGGCGGCATTACCTACGAAGAAAAGGCTAAAAAGAGAAAATGGGGCAAACGCGAAGACTTACAATTTATTGGCAGCGAAATGTTATATGACGGCAGTAAGTCTATGATAACTGCCTGGGGCGATGAATCTCAGCCATGTTTTCTCAACGGTGCCCTTGCCCCTGGTATCGAATACGACTTAAAGAAAGACAGAATCAAAACCAGGATTATCGGCCCCGGTATGCTGCAGATGGGAAAGTAATCATTCGACCTTCGGAGACATCAACAGCAAAAGTTAGGTCAACCGCAAATCTCTTGTAGAGCATTTATACTCAGCTCACCTAATTTCGTAACAATCTTTTCAGCCAGGGTCAACTCATCGGCATCGTAGGAATTTGTTACTGCGACGCTGTGCATTCCTGCCGCTTTGGCCGCTTCGAGTCCCCAACGCGAATCTTCTATCACGATACACTGGTCTGGCAAAATGGTATTTTGCCGACCGTGGTTGAGCTTCCGCAAAGTCAGCAGGAAACCCTCCGGGCTGGGCTTACCTTTTTTTACGAATTCCGCAGAAACTATCACCTCAAAGAACGAACGCAGCCTGGCCTGTTCCAATACAAGTTCAATCTCAGTAAGCAGTGCTCCCGAACATATAGCCATTGGTATATTATTTTGGCTGAGCATTTGCAGAAAATCCCGCACACCCTCAATTATCCTGCCTTCGGTTTTTGCCAGCTTTTCGAATACCAGTTCTTTTTCTTTTGCAAGATTTTCGATTCCCTTTGCCGGTTTTTGCATTATCTTTTTATCAACAAGTGCCTTAAAACAATCAAGGTCGCTCAAACCCAGATATTCCTTGTAATAATCCTTTGTTGAAATCTCGACTCCGTACTGTGCCAGCACCTGATTAAAGGCTCGAAGGTGCAAAATCTCCGAATCCGTTATCACTCCGTCAAAATCGAATATAACCGCTCGAAGCATTATCTTCTCCTCACTCAGCCGGAACTGGCCCTATTATCTCTTCGTATTCTGTAAATGTTGATTTGTCCCCCGTCCTGATTAATTCTGCCAAAGCTGCAATCTTCGACACATTCTTCGTGATATACCTTCTGGCAATCTCTTCCTTGCGATCCTTCATAGATGACGAGTCACCTGCGAGCTGCATATCAACCTTAGTGCCAGCCTGACTGCAGAATAAGTAACCGTTAATCAAATCTATCGCAATATCGACCAAAGCTCTGCCGTATAGGTCCATATACTCGTTGCCGTTTTCTTTCACATAGGCGATAGCGCCCTTTAATTGCTCCATCCCATCAGAAAGTTTTTCAAGCAGGTCTTTCAATTGCGGGTCATACTCCTTCTCGGCAAGCTCTGTAATAAATTTCTCTGCTGTCCCGCTGCAGACCCCGCGAACAGCGGCAACAATCTGCAGCTGGCTTGTCCCTTCGTAGATAGTCGTAATTCTGGCGTCGCGCGCATGACGTTCACAGGCATAATCCCGCATATAGCCGCTGCCGCCGAGTACCTGAATCGAATCGTAAGCTACTTTATTGCACATCTCGGAGCAGTAATATTTGCTCATCGGTGTCAGCATTGCTGCACATCTTTTGTATTTTCGCGAGTCGTTTTTGAGCTGTTTAGCTTTTTCCTTGTCCTCGGGCGGGTTCTCCTCGATGCGTTTGGCATATCCGATTTCCATATCCACTATGCGTGATGTCTCATACAATAGTGCACGGCCCGCTTCGATGGCAATCCTCATATTGATGAGCATATCGCGGACGGCCGGCAGCTTTTCAATAACCACTGCGAACTGCTTTCTCGATGCTGCATAATCGCGGGCAACGCGAAAGGCGGCCTCGGCAATACCGACCGATTGGGCCGCAATGCCGATACGGGCGCCGTTCATCAGGCTCATAACATACGTTATAAGGCCGCGCTGTCGCTCACCGATTAGCTTGGCGGGAGCATCATTGAAATACAATTCGCACGTCGGGCTGCCATGGATACCAAGTTTGTCTTCCAGCCGGCGCACCTTGACCCAGGGTCCTCGCTCTACGAGGAACAAGCTAAGACCTCGGCCGTCGGAGATTTCAGGTTCGCTGCGGGCAAGCACAAGCAGAATCTCGCCGCAGCCGTTGGTTATGAAACGCTTTACGCCGTGCAAAAACCAGTTGCCCGCCGCATCCTGAAACGCCCGTACTTTTACCGCCTGTAAATCCGAACCGGCGTCCGGCTCGGTCAATACCATAGCGCCTGTCACCTTTCCCGCGGCAAAAGCCGGCAGATACTGTTGTTTGACTTCTTCCGATGCAAAGGCGTTGATTGTCTCAGCGATTCCCTGCAGGCCGAATATATTCATAAGTGAAGCATCTGCACGTGAGACAATCTCGATGGCCATCGAGTACAGAACGTTTGGGAAGTTCAGGCCGCCGAATCTATATGGCAGCGTAAAGCCCATCACATCGGCTTTGGCAAGTTTTTCAATAGACTCCTGTATCCCCTTTGCGTATGTAACCGTTCCGTCTTCGTTAAGTGTATTACCCTCACGGTCGACCTCTTCTGCTCGCGGAGCGATGAAATCGCCGCTTAACTGTCCGAGCGAATCGAGCACCATATCATAATTTTTAATCGCATCCTCTGCGCTTGCCGGCGCATAGTCGAACTGACCTGCGAACCCGAAGCCGTCTTCCCGAATTTCTGCCAATTTATTCAGGTCTATATGCCTGAACAGAAATTGTATATCATCATTGTCTCTATAAAAATTCGCCATCATTATGTCTCAGCCACAGTAAGTGGGGTTAGCTCTTTGATACCCTTCTCTTTTATCGCTTTAATCATTTTTGGCACAACTACATTCAGGTCCCCAATTATCTTGTAATGTGCAATCTGGAAAATCGGAGCATCGGGGTCATTATTGATAGCGATGATTTTTTGGCTCTGAGACATCCCCGCCTGATGTTGAATCGCACCACTGACTCCGACCGCAATATACAAGCTTGGCCGAACGGTTGTACCGGTTTGGCCGACCTGATGGTCGCTGTCAATAAAGCCAAGGTCAACCGCTGCTCTCGTAGCTGCCGGCGCTGCGCCGAGGCAATTTGCCAAATCCCAGATAAGTTTGAAATTATCCTTGCTGCCGACTCCTGCTCCACCGGTAACGATTATCCTTGCCGCTTTAAGGTTGACTTTCTTAGGTCGTTTGTGTTCTTCGAGAATCTCAAGCGGCAGTTCTTGCTGCGAAATTTGTACATTCTCTTCGATAATTTCACCCTTACGGCTGACATCCGGCTCCGGCATCGGCATCACGCCTTCACGGACTGTAGCCATTTGCGGCCAGCGGTCGAAGTTGATAATAGTCGCGATAATATTTCCGCCAAAGGCGGGTCTGACCTGAAACAGCAAATTTTTATGAGTGTCGCCGTTTGTCGTTTTATGGTCGCCGATTTGCAGGTCCGTGCAGTCAGCGGTTAGCCCTGCTTTTGCGGCGCTTGCAATCCGCGGCGCCAAGTCCCGCCCGGTTGCGGTAGCCCCGTAAAGTACAATTTGCGGCTGATACTTGTGTATCAAATCGTAAATTACCTTTGCATAGCTGTTTGTCTGGTAATCCGCCAGCAGCGGATGCTCAGCTAAATAAACCTTGTCGGCGCCGTAATGTATTAGCTTGGTCGCAATGTCTTTGACCTCATTACCCAAAACCGCTGCAGCTAATTTCACACCGAGCGTATCAGCCAGCCGCCGGGCCTTACTCATCAGTTCAATCGGCGTATCTTCCAAATGCCCTTTATGCTGCTCGGCAAATACCCATACCTCACCATCTCTGTTCACATCTATCATAATTTACACATGCTTTACGCTATTATTTTATCCTCAATCAATTCGTGTATCATATCCGAAATACCCTGTTCGTTCGGCTTGATGTCTTTCGTTTCTTTTGTTGCCAAAACCACGCTTTGAATTCGGTGCACCTTCGTCGGCGAGCCGCTTCTGCCGCACCAGCTCAAATCTGCGCCGACAAAATCCAAATCCCACTGCTTAATCAGCAATCCTTTCCCATCCAATTCACTGCATTGGTGTTTAACCAGTTTCTGAATGTTTGCTTCTGCTGCCTCTGTGTTTTCAGCTTTGATTTTTTGTTCAACCTCGATTGTCGTTTGTGCATTTTTATATTTCATTATCTTTTTCGCAGCAGCCACTCTCGGTTCATTTGCATCACCAGTAACGGTCAAAAGAACGGGCAATTTGGTCTTTACCTGCTGCCAGCCGGCTCCTATATTGCGGCGGGCCGTTATGGTCTTGCCGTTAAGCTCGATAAGCTTTTCAACATAACTAATCTGTGGGATACCTAATTTCTCCGCCAATTGCGGCCCGACCTGCGCAGTATCGCCGTCAATCGCCTGTCTGCCGCAAAGGACCATATCATAATCAATCTTTTTAACCGCACAGCTCAGGATATAGCTGGTTGCCAATGTATCGCTTGCGGCACATCGCTGGTCGGTTACCAAAATCGCATCATCAGCACCACGGAAAAGCGAATCACGAAGAACTACACTTGCCGCCGGCAGGCCCATCGTAATAACCGTTATTTTGCCGCCGAACTCGTCCTTAATCTGCATCGCCAATTCGAGTGCATTAAGGTCTTCCGGATTGAAAATAGCTGGCAGGGCGGAACGATTAACCGTCCCGTCATCGTTCATCGCCTTGCCGGTAATCCTTTTGGTATCAGGAACTTGCTTTATAAGAACAACACAATTATATGCCACTTATTAGCTCCTTGAAGGTTACTACTTCGATTATGCCAACTTTCAGAGAGACAACAGTTTAGCGGTGTTTTTAGTTAAGTCAACCCTAAATCGTAAAGACGGCTTACGACGGTTCGGTCGGCCTGAAATGGCAACTCTTATGTTGCAAGGTGGAAAAAACCTCTAATCCCAAAAGCCGGAAAAGTCGATTTTACAATGAGATTTATATTTTTTTCTTGCGATTTTCTTTGACAAAGGTCCCATATAAAACATAATCAGCAGTTTTGAGTATGCATTTGTTGTCTTATAAGGGATTTTTATGACATAAAACCCAGGGCATTATTTAAGAGGATTAATGACAACAAACGAAACAAGTTACGATTCATTATTCGGTAAAATGGCGGTAGAGCAGGGTTTGTGCACAGATGCTGAGTTGCGTCGCTCGCTCGAGGAACTGGAATCCCGCCGTAACGTCAATCCCATATTGCTCAAGGACCTTATGATGGACCTGGGTTATATCACGCAGACCCAGTCCGACAGGTTAAGGAAAAGCATTAAAGAAAGCAAAGCCGCGGCACACCAGATTCCGGGCTATAAAATATTAGGCAAACTTGGTGCAGGTGCTATGGCGGTTGTTTATAAGGCCCAGCAATTGAGTCTGAACCGGACGGTTGCAATAAAGGTGCTGCCTAAGCGATTTAGCGGAAATCCCGAATATGTGGAACGGTTTTTCAAAGAGGGCCAGGCCGCCGGAAAGCTCAATCACAACAACATCGTACAGGCCTTTGACGTCGGTGAGTCGGGGGGCTACCACTACTTTGTAATGGAATACGTTGAAGGCAAGACTTTGCACGATGACCTGGCAGCCGGCAGGATTTTTAAAGAAGACCAAGCGCTGGATATAGTCATCCAGGTTGCTCACGCACTTGAGCACGCCCATGCCTGCGGCCTCATTCACCGTGATGTCAAGCCGAAGAATATAATGATAAACACCGCCGGCGTAGTAAAGCTTGCCGATATGGGTTTGGCACGCGAGACGACGGACATCGAGGCGGCCCAAAGTGAGGCGGGTAAAGCATACGGAACGCCATACTATATCTCACCCGAACAAATTCGAGGAAAAATCGACATTGACGGCAGGGCTGATATTTATGGCCTCGGTGCAACTCTCTATCATATGGTAACAGGGCGTGTGCCGTTTATGGCTGACGACCCTTCGGATGTAATGAGAAAACACCTCAGGGAGGAGTTGCTTCCACCGGACCATATAAATACGCAGCTTTCGGCAGGAATATCCGAAGTGATTGAGGTTATGCTGGCAAAGCGAAAAGAAGACCGCTACAACAACGTCGAGGAGTTGCTGACGGATTTGGAGGCGGTTCGCAACAGCCTGCCTCCCGTGAGGGCGCACAAAAGATTCGATGTTTCCGCGCTGGAGCAGTTGGAAAATGGAAATGCACTCGAAGACAAGGAAAAGCTTTACAAAGAAGATACCATCGCTCATTACAAGATTGCAACTTTAGTCCTGGCGGCTGTAGTAGCGATATCCCTTTTGATTATCGTTTTTCTTTTGGTATCTTAATACGATATGCCCAGAGGCGGAGCACATTTTTCTTCGGAGGAGCTGGCACAGGTCCTCAGTCATTACGATATCGGCGTAATCCACCAGGCAAAGCCGCTTTCAGCCGGAAACAGGCGTGCGCCGAAATTAATGATTACGTCCGAACGGGGTCAATTCCTGCTGAAACGTCGTCCGAAAGGCAAAGACGACCTCTACCACGTCGCTTTTGCCCACGCAATCCAGACTTACCTCTCGGAGAGAGATTTCCCCCTTGCGCCTCTTATGACCACCTGCGACGAGAAAAATACAATCCTGCACCTGAACAATCGCGTTTATGAGCTTTTTGAGTTCATCAACGGCTCTCGCTATGACGGCTCAGCCGATGCCACCGCCGACACAGGCCGGCAGTTAGCGAATTTTCATCGGTATTTAACCGATTTCGCCGAGGAGTGGAAACCGCCGGCAGGCAGCTTCCACGACTCTTCAATCGTTCGAACGCAACTGAAAACAACCGGAACCGAAAAGGCGGCGGGGCGCGACAAAAAATTAAACAGAACCGCTGAAACTCTGATGGCCTTTTACAACACTTCCAGCGTTCGTGTAAGCGAGCTTGGATTCGACTCCTGGCCGGAGCAAATCGTCCACGGCGACTGGCACCCGGGTAATATGCTATTTTCAAATAGTAGGCTGATCGCCGTCCTTGACTTTGATTCAGTCAAGATTGCATCGACCGTTACAGACCTTGCCAATGGTATGCTGCAATTTTCGATTGTGGGAAATCGTCCTAATCCTGCCGATTGGCCCGATTATTTCGACCAGGCAAAGCTCACCCATTTCTTAAATGGCTATCGCAACGTAATCGAGCTTGACGAAAACAGGTTAAATTCACTTCTCGATTTAATGATTGAAACAATGATAGCCGAGGCAATCTTACCCGTAGCAGCGACCGGCTTTTTCGGAAACCTCTCAGGTTTGGATTTCCTAAAGATGATTAAGCGAAAAGCCGAATGGCTCGACAAAAATCGCGACAAACTCCTCCAGGTAATCAATTCGTAAATACGAATTGCTTGTGCTGCCTTCTACTCGGATATTGTTTTATTTACTTTTCGTTCCCTCGTTGCTTGCTCTACACAACCATCCTCACCCTGCGTTTTCGAAGATTTGCATGTAAGAATATTATCCTGCCTCCACTAAAGCTTTAGTAGCTAAAGTTATTTAACATAACAGCCTATAATATATATACTTGCGATTATTAACGAAACGGAAGTTAATAGGATATATAATCCGAATGACATAGGAAAATAACTCGGCATAAGCTTTTTTAAAATATAGCGTTATGTTTTTTCTAACTATACTCTCCAAAGTCATGTCTCCAAAATGACACCGATTTGCCTTCCCTTTTTGGCTTGATTCGCATCTCTATATTTACGATACAATATGTATTATGAAAAAAGTATGGAATTACAAAAGGAAAAACATCAACGGTTGGTGGGTTGGCTGGTACGAAAGTGGCAAGAGAAAGGCGAAGTCTCTGCCCAGCAAAGAACTTGCTGAACATTTTAAGCACCTGAAATATACGCAACTCAATTCTGATGTTTTTACAGGGCAGGTGTTAGCTGATTGGAGTCAAATGATTGATGAGTACAGAGAAGCAAAAAAGGTCCAAGGAGTTACCCAAGGTTCACTTTATGATATTGCATTGTCTTTGCGAAACTTTGAGCGAATAGTCGGCAAATGTAGCTCAAAGCAAATTACCCAAAATGTCATTGACAAGTATATACTCGAAAGAGGAACAGAAGTAAAACGTCCGACACTCAATAAGGACATCAGGAACCTTAAGGCTTTTGTGAATTGGTGCAAAGGAAAAAGATACTTAAATGGGGATCTGAAAATTAAAGAACTAAAAGAAGAGGAAAGACCTGTAAAGTCCCTGAATGATATTCAAATTAAGAACTTACTTAAAGCGGCAGAGCCTTACCCGGCAATGAAGGTGCGTCTTTTGTTGGCATTGGGAACGGGCTTGAGGCGTGGAGATATCGACTATTTGAAGATCAGCGATGTAGATTTCGAAACGAACTGTATAACTACAAAAAGTAGGAAGACCAAGAAAAGCATGGCTTCCCGGTTGGCAAGTTCCTCATGATACAGGAAACATAGACACTGTTATGAAATGGCTCTGCATGGCATTTATGTATTGATATTGAATGAATTATCGAGGAATCTGGCCAAGAAAATCTTCTATTCTCTTAGAAATAGCTAAAACAAGGTCCTCTTCGATAACAATCCACCCCTTTGGCGTAGTCATAGGAATCTTTTGTGCCGCAATTTTTAATTCCTCTTGGGCATTCATAAGTATTTCTTTTGTGAGAGCATCAGGCTTATAGTATGGCACTGGTAGTACTTGAGGAAAACCAATATCGCGAAGAGCTTGTTCAAGTGCTTTGTCAGCTCCTGCAACGATGGCTTGATCGCGAACCTTGGCTAGATACAAAGCAGTTTGTACACGATCTTTTTTATCAAATCCCTTCCGCAAGAGAACTCGCTCATATGATTTCGATCGACCTTCCGAGATCAATTCATAAATCTCAAGTCGAAGATGTCCATGATGTAAGTGATCTTGTGAAATGCCTTCAGCCGGCACAAGATCAACTTCGCAAAGTCCTCTGTCAAACATGTCAAACAGAGCAAGTTGATAATATGCCCGCGCCAGAAGAATGTGTGGCGCGTCAACTTTTGGATCTGCCATTATGGCTTTGTTTAAAGCTTTAATAGCAGAAATGATATCACCATCGAGCATAAACATTTGGCCCGCTAGAGTATAGTGGAAAACCGAAGACATCTTTTTGCCCATGTTAAGTACTTCTTCCGCTTGGTTTTTAAGGTTGCCCTCAGATGTTCTTTGTCTATTGTACCGCCTGAGAGCTTGTTGTACTGTTCTTATCTCATCTCTCTTGCCGCGATTGAACACTACAAGTACAGTGAAAAGAGCAAGAGTTAATGCACCCCAGAACCAAAATCTTGATACAGGTATTCTCATCTCTACACCTCTATTTTATTATAGTGTGTTTACTCTTCCCCTTTAGCATCATGATTTGTCAAAATGTTAAAATTAAATACATTGTATAATTCGAGAGGTTTAATCGCAATTATTTTCTATTTGTAAGCCATCAATGAGCCAATCCTTTTTGTTAAAGCCTCATAAAGATATTCTTCAATAACACCCATCGCTCCTGGTGGAATATCCATAGGTGTTTTTACTGCCGCAATTTTCAATTCATTTTCGGCAAGGACTAGTATTTCCTTAGCATTGGTATCCGGTTCAAAGCTTATTACTGGAATAAATTTTGGATAGCCAAGTTCTCGAAGCACCTTTTTAAGTTGTTCTTCGCTACCATCAATTAGGACATCTTTCCTCAATAAAAGTAGATAAAATGAGATGCTTAAACAAGAATTTATATCTAATCCTTTGGATAATAGGATCTTAGAGTATATTTCGGGCCTTCCTGAAGAAGCTACCAATTCCAGCACTTCAATTCGAAGATATCCTCGTTTCAAAGACTCCTCAGGAATATTTTTAATCTGCACAAGATTAATGTTGTAAAGTCCTCTGTCAAACATATCAAACATCGCAAGGTTATAGTAAGCTTCTGCCAAAAGAATATGGGGTGCATCAATTCTAGGATTTGTAGCTATTGCTTTGTTCAAAGCTGTAAAGGCAGAGATAAGATCGCCTTCAGTTATGAACAGCTGACCAGCGAGAGCATAATTATAAGCTGAAGACATCATATCAGCCCTTCTCAGATGTTCCTCTGCTATCTTTTGTACGCTTAATCCTGTTTCAAGCTGAGGTGCGGGTGTCCTCTGTTTACTATATCGCTTAAGTGCTCTTTGTGCAGCTTGATGGATGCGAGGAAGCTCACCCTTTTTGTCTTTCTTATATGCTCCAAGATAGCCAAAGTATGCAATTACTATAAAACCAATGAAAACTATTAAAGTAAACCAGCCTTTGTTTCTTTTTGCTGTTTTTACCATTTGCTTTTCTCCCTTTCTTCCAGGTAAATTGCTTGCTAGATAAAAACTGCGTTACAAAATAATGTACTTTACCTATGTTTTATCTACTGGGGTACTCAGTTTTTTATCAAGGCTCAGTTTGATCAAATACGCCATTACAAAAGAGACGATAGGGATCGTGGCAGTTATTGTAAGAACCAAACTGATTATTCTGCAAGTATTCCCTATTTTAAAGACCACATTTTCAGGCAGATTCAGTACCGGCAAATACCAACGATACAAAGCGGCTAATATAAATGTTGCTACAAAACCGGATAAAATGTAACATCCTTTCTTAAAGACATGCACCTCCTGTGCGGTTACCGAACCAGACATGAACCAAGGTCGTAATGTTAAGGTTAAAAAAGCCGTCCACAAGAGACCCCAAGCTGCCCATGGTAGAGCAGCCTTCATCAGAAACCACCAAATCTCTGGGTTAGTGGGGGACTTCAAGTGTTTAATGCTCACCGCGATACTGACAATACCCGCCAGATACCAAAACCAAGTTCCCAGCCAAAGAACACCAAATAGCGAGTTAGTCCAAGATCCTTTGTTTTTTCGGTTACTTGCCATCATAGGCCTCATTAAACCTTAATTTTCAACACAGACATTGTGTTTTCTAATTACTTCTCCCAATTCTCTAATCTTGCTTGCTAATTTTTTGTCCATTTTATTTATATCTTTGAGCCATCAATGACCTTGCTCTATTTATGATACTATTACGGATTGGAGTATCCAACGTTAATTAATTTTGCATAGGCATGACTTTGGAATATTTTTCGCCTTCCTGCAGCAGATAACTGTACCATTACCTGCTAGACTTGTTAGAAACCAAAGATCTATGCCAATGCTCCAATGATTTTTCATTTCCATTTTTTTACAACCTCCATAGCAATCCTAATGCTTACACGCTCTACAACTTGGATCTTTTGTTCATCTCGAGGTTTGACATTACTAATCTTGAATCTTGCCCATTTACTTTTAGGGACATTATTATAGAGAAGGCGTTCTCTGCTCCGGGCTACGATGATCAGGGCGACTGCTGGTATGCATAGGTCCTGAGCGCTTGCAAAAAGCGCCGAACACTCCATTTCCACCCCGGCGATACCAACGCGAGCTTCATCTCTCGAATGAAAATTTTTCAGTTTATACTCCTTGCTATTAACTTTGGACCATAGTTCATATGACCTATCAAAACAATCATAAGAATCTACACTCCAAACAAATTGCTTGTCTTGACATCTGGTTATAAGCTTGTCTTTCTGTTTGCTCTCTTTAACACTTTCTATAATCCTCTTTCTGAGCTGTCTGTCGGATGAAACAATCTCTTTAGCAGAGATGTAACGGTCTACTTGTTTTTGACTTTGATATATCCCCAGGTCATTATTTTCTTCTACTTTGCGCCAATAAGTTGCCCCCTCGTCTATCAAGGCTCCGCAAGGAACTATGATGTCAGCTTCTTTTAGGTCACTATCAAGTGCGGAGCATGTACCAACCTTCACAATAACTTTGCAGCCATTTTTTGCCAAGGCTTCTACTAAACAATTAGTTTGAGCAGAGCCCATACATGTGCTAATAAAAGAAACACCATCAATGTAGAACGCTATAAAACGACCATTGAATGCTTTTAAGCTGCTCAAGATGAGATGCTTTTTCCCTTTGCTCTTGGCGAAACGATTCAAGGCCAAAAAATTATCGTGGATAACTACTCTCTCGTATATTCCCTCTGGTAACATTAGAATTTGCATACTCCCATATTATTCTCTATGAGGATGAGCATTTGAATCTTTCTTTTGCTATTCGTAAAGATAGACCCACGAGGTCATTAGCACTATTAAGTAGATGAACAGGACAATTCATTTCCTTAACGGCTTTAGTAAATGCATTTGGTTGGCCCACGTGCAATAATATAAGGTCGCATTCGGACTCAACTACTTTCCTTAATTCAGATACTGCTTCGGGAGTGTTGCTAAGCCCACCATCGGTGATAGCAATCGCAAGGAAACTACCAGGCCGATTATTAAATGCTCGGCGGAGGGCATCGGGACTAAGAGTAGTACCTCCTCCTTGGTATGCCAATAATACGTTTTTTACCTTATCGATGCTGCTAAATGGATGCCAACCACTTTCAATTGACCCGCCCGAGAAATTTATGCAAGCTACTTGGACACTTTCGGTTAGTTTTTTGTTCTCAATATATTTGAATATACCATAACACGACAATAGAACAAGGTCATATTTACCTCTACCGTTAGGAGAGGGTGCCATCGGGTTAAATCCCATGCTACTAGAGCTATCGACCAACAACAAAAGATGTGGTGGGCCATTTACTACGGGTTCATCACCACCAAGTGGAATCTCTAAAGGGTCTGAACGCCGAAACAACTTAAGTTGATTTTGTCCATTTGTGGGAACACAGCGCATTTTAAACCAATCTATTTGGCCTGTAACCAAAGCGCTGATAGGTGCTTCTTCCGAATCCAAAAAACCAACTTGCAAAAGCTCTGGTTCTTTGGATTTCTCTTTATTGGAACTCTCAGTTTCCACAATCACAGCCGAAGCCCGCTGAGAGTAATAGTGGTCCAACTCTTCCAGGTTATACCGAGGGATCGGTGGACTTGACCGTCCAGGCCGAGAAATTCCGGGCTGTAAGCTCGCTTGTGGCTGTTGAGAATTCTCGTCTGCCGAGATAAAAGGATTGCTCATTTGTTCTAATATCTGACCACCAATATCCGATAGATTTGGCAACTGTCCTCCTGAGCTATCGGAGCCATTCTGACCAACAGTTCGATAAGGTTCTGGATCCGGTCCCTCACCGCCTTCGCATAGATACGGAATAAGAAGTTCAGCTAATCGATAAACACGTTGTGACCAGCTTGTATGGCGATGCGGCTGGTAGGGTACTATTCTTGAAGAGTTTCGGTTACGTATGATGTGAAGTCCGAACAAAGGTTTCAACACTTCAGGTAGAAGCGATTCAGCCAATGGATCGCTTGGTAAAGGAAACTCTGTAAGGACAGTCAGCCAAGCTTCTGAAGCAGCTATCGACTGGCTCATAAAGAATAAATTAGTTAACAAATTGTGACAATGACCATTTATAAAATGTTCGTATAGGAGGCCTTTAGTAAAGTAATTGCCCTCTTTTCTACTAATAATAAGGGCAACAATACTTCTCTCAAAAAAGGCTGTCACTGCCTCCGCCAACTCCCGCTGCTGTGGAGTAATAGCGGTTGTGCCAAATCCGCCATTAGCCGCTGCTCTACTAAGTGATTGATGTCTCCACGAATCATACGGGCAGTGATCGTAGTGTCCAACCCAAAGGCGAATCATTGAGTAGACCACATGTCCTGCTACAACCAAGGTTTCTTTTGCATCCTTTTGACGGATAAACTTGATGCACATCTCCATCATTAGGGGCATATTTACCCTGACATCTATGCTCTTGAAACCTGTGTGTTTAATGCTTATCGGCGGACCATCATGTATAAAATGGATCTTCAAATCTGATTCAGGATCCCAGGCCTCGCTTGAAGCTTCTATTGCTTTTCTCGCTTTGTCAGCGATCTGTCCCCAATCAGCTTGTGAAGTCAAAATTGCTCTTAAATGACGGCGTTGGTTATGTTGCGAGAGTATCATTTTTCCCTTTCTATGTTTTAAGACTTCCTGACTTTAACAACAACTCATTACGAAAGCTCAAGGGTAAATCTTCGCCTTTCAAGGCAGATATTACTGCCAGGACTGCCGGATCTTTTGTAGTAATGAACTCTTCAATCTGGTTCTGCTCGGCTGGGGACAGGTTAACGTTATTCGACAGCTTTTTTATTAGACTTTGATGGTCTTTTAAGAATCTTAGCATCGAAGTCCATCCTTCTCTGGCAACCTCTCGGAACAGATACAGTGGTTTGCCTTCAAAATCAGTTTGACTTTTGAGCCATTCTCGGTCAACCCAGACATGGGTAGGTGCAATAAGCACGAAAGCGGCTTTAACGTCTTCGCCCGTCACGCATAGTCGTTCCAAATATAGCTTTCGAAATCTTTCGTAAGACTTGTCTGCAACATAGATGGTTCCAAGTAACTTCTGGAGTTTCTTTGCTACCTTCGATAGGGACACTGATGTAACATTTTGGCCCTGCATTTGGCTTAAGACCATCGTCGCACGCACAGCAGCTATTGCTGTAGATAATTCCTTCGCCCAGAGTAGAAGGCCTTCCGATAGCCCACCAACGCGGCCACAGAACCGATGGGATTTTGCAAGATGGCATTTCTCACAGATTTGAGGCTTGAGCTGGGGTTGAATTCGACCACAACGAGTCCGGACACAAGTATTCAAACCGGCCAGGTAATGTAAAAATAAATATGCAGTCGCTGAGAATGTAACCACTTTTGGTAAAGCTTCGTAAATCTCAATCACCTGTTTTGTGTAAGGCTCAGTCATCTTGAGGAATGCCTTGGCGCGGCGATTCGCCAATAACTGTGAGATATCGTTAGGGCGAGGAGGTAGTTCATCAAGGTCTACCGAAAGCACCATTCGACGAGTTAAAGCTATATCTTCTTCAAATACCCCAGCATATGTGTTATTTAATTGGTTCGCTGTGGTAATCGAAAAGGAATACCGTTTCGTTTGGCCATCAAGCTGATATGACTGACCCACTGGTATAGAAAGATCACCACGGACATTGAAGCCCGAACCATCTGCCAGGTGGAGAACAAGATTTAGTAACTTTGGATGGACTCGGTTGATTTCATCGAGAAGGCGAGCAGGTTTGTTCAGCCATTTAGCTCCTGCGATGGCTTCGCTAAGCTTGGAACGTGATAGTTTTTTTACATCTATGTCAATCAAGTCGTCAATAGTAATTCCACGATTGATCTCCATCCTCCACCATTGGTCTCCATGAGGACCAAATAATCCAGTTAGGATGCGTTCTGCAATTGCTGTTTTCCCAAGGTCGGTGCTGCCACGGAGCGTTAAAGGTGCTTGTGTGATAGCAGCAATGACACCAAAGATTTTTAAGTCAATTGGAATATGAAACTGTACATTTGTACCATCTCCGTTGTCTATTTCATCAAGCAAGCTAATTACAGGATTTGTATTATAATAATCCTGACTTACTACTCTAACGGCTTCGATAAGTTCGGTAATTGTATCAATGCATTTAGAAAGATTAATATCAGGGTCGATTACAATGATGTTTTCATTTTTTTCTTTTTCCTCAGGCATTATTGCAACTCCTTCTGTATGTAGTCCGACTCCAGTTCCTTTTCAAATTGCTGATACAGGTTATTGGCAAAAGGTGCCGACTGGTTATATAGGTCAATATCAGCAGGAATAAACAGAATGCCTTTATCTGCCTGACCGCCCTTTATGAATATAGGTACCTCTTGCCATCGCCAGCAATCAGGACCGTCCGATGGAATAAAGGCGTGCAGAATGTGGCAACCGCCCTTTTTTTGGACCATTATGTGTGGGTAGCTCCAATTGTTTCTGACGAGAATATCCCATGGTCTTGCATTAACTTGATCCGTCCCAACCATGGAAACGGTTACCTTCTGATTTTGTTTTTCATACTGCTCGACAATTTTTGAGCATATGTCATCAATATCTCCAGATCCCAGCTTATTTGTGTTATCTAATCCAATTTGGTTGGAATTCACATCAGTTGTTGGCAAAGGCTTGTTCTGCTTTCCTACAGATTCAAGAATCGTAGATAATTGGTCAAGCCTAAGTAACAAAGGCGAGTATGACTTGGTCAGTTTACGAATACAATTTGCCGCTTTATTCAAGCGCCCTGCAAAAGAATAAGCACTGACGAGTATACTTTTTGCAGATTCATGCTTTGGAGAAATCCTCAAAACTCTTTTCGCAGCAGTCATAGCCCTGTCCCACTTGCAATAACGGAAGCTCAGCCTGGCCAGATCAAAAGCAATTTCTGATTGTTGGATATCCCTGTCCCTGATACGATTCAAATACATGTCTATATCAGGGCAATCCTGTGTCTCAAGGACACGGCATAACACATAATATAACAAAGGACTCAAATGGTCGTTATTCATGCTGTAAATGTACTCATTGAGTGCTGTAATTAAAACAGGAGTAGGTGGATGTACACAGACGAACTCCGCAAGTTGCTGTGATAGCTGTGGGATTATTTCTCGCGATTTTACTAACTCCGCATATTGAACTGCAGCAGCATCAAAACGCTTAATTGCAATCAAAGCAAGAGCCATTGCTAATCTAAGGGCAGCGGAAGGATTAGCTACTCTTTGTGAAAAGCCAACCATGGACGTCAGTAATGCGATTGTTTTCTGCTTTGTAAGTATATCCAGCAAAGCCACCAGTATTGCTTGGTGCTGGGGAAATTGACGCCATAATCGGTTGAGCTCAGATTGGGCGGCCTGCTCTAAGTTGAGTTGTCTGTAAAGCTTTACCAGCCCCAATCGTTGTTCAACATTTATAGCTTGTGCAACTGTGCTTATTTCACACATTGCTGTCTGCTTATGTTGTTTTCTTAACTGACTTAAGTCCCTTTTCATTTTTTCAACTCTGGTCCTTTAAGGAGTTGCCATACATACGTTGTTAGCAAGGGGTCAAGAAAAGTTGTACGTCGACTTTTATTTCTCACCTCTGTCCAGTTCGCTACCGTTCCCGCTTCATTCGCAACTTCCCGTATCGCGCTACTTCTTGCGAATGCTCTGGTGCCACGTGGTGGGTGGCAAACTGCGTTCTTCACTATTTTGTAGCCAAGTAGCTTTGAGTCCAAAATCCCAGTGTCTCTCAAACGAAAATATAGACCCTGGTTTCCAACATTATGATACATCATATCCAAGGCAATCATCTTATTGAACAAACTAATTGCTTTAGGTAAGCCAGACCATTCTAACTTGTTTCGGCATAAACTCTCCTCAAGGAAGTAAAATTGCACAGCAGGCATTCGCTCCTTTAGATAACCTTTGATATCTCTGTGGAGTTTACCACCAATATGCAGTTTGGCGGTAGTTACTGGTCCGCACCAGATTGAAAATTCATCAAGTGTTAGGCCATTTTTTTGTAGATATTTTGAATATAGTTTTCGCTTAATAAAAGGATCTAACTTGCAAAAAAGACCATCCGGACCTTTGGCTTGGAGTGTATCCAAAGCCAATTTCCAACGCCGGATAGTCTTTCTCATCCAGGTTGCTCCTTGCTTCTGAGAATAGGTCTCCGCAGCTTTTAGATAATGCCACTGGATTTCCATTGGACTTGCTGTCAGGCCTGAGGTTAATCGCAACCTCTTAGTCCAGTTGAAATCTCCGTCACATTGTGTAAGTGCGCCTACAGGGTCAAACAGTGAGTAAGTAGGACCCACGCAGGCTCCATCATCGAGCATCTTCACAACCAAGGAAGTACAAGCAACAGATAAGTATATTGAGAGTTCACTCATACAAGCATCGCCATGAGTAATGTGTATTCTCCTGTAAGGCGGGCAGGCTAACGGTTCGTTTCTTAAATCAATAATGCCACGATTTTCTCGCGTGTCTTTCGATGCTAATACCTTTATTGCAGCATTCTTCTGGCTCATCACAAAACCAGCAGGCCCAAAACCGCCAGCATATGCGTAGAAACGGGTAACAAGAAATGGCGTTAAATACTCAGTGAGAGCTGCTGCATCGTTGTTCCTGGCCGAGATATTGAGGTGCATACCTCTGTAATGACCATTATAATCAGTAACCGACCGTATTAAGTTAACGTTGGTCGGGTCAATGTGCCGTTTCGCTATAACTTTTGACAAAGCCATCTGCAGGATTGATTCATTCGCTCGCTGGTATATGAGAGCTTCTAAAGGTGTCCGAACCTCTGGAGTTGCGCTTTCAATGTAACCACCGACATCCTGATATATTCTCGAGCCATTTAATAGCATAAAGCCCGGCAGAGAAATACCCCCTTCTTGGCACGGGACTGCTGTTGTAAGCTCTTTTACGGCATTCAATGTAGCCAATACAAGGTCCTTTCTTGTAGCTTCTGTATGAGAACCGCTAATACCTATCGCCAACTCGTTTTCCAAACCGATTATCATTGTTTACTGACCCTGTGCTTCCTGCCGATGGCCATCAAGAAAACGCTGTGTCTCTTCCGCTGAACCTGGAAGCACCTCCTGAATCATCTGGTTAAAGATCTGCTCTTCCTGTTCACTTAACTCGGTTCTTTCCAACTCGGGAAAGGCAGTGTGTGCTGATTGTTTGTTACGTTTCATTTTGAGTACTCCTTAAAAAGGTATTAAAAGTGAATAATTCTGTTTGCCACACTCGATATGGCTGTAACAGTTTTTTGGCAATCGTTTTATAAACTCCTTCGGACTACGAGCACCATCAACAGCATTTTGAATCATGGTTACGTTGAGGGGGTCCTCCATGTCAATCTTATATATCACATGGTGACGATTATCAGTTACATTGATACAAAGGTAATGCCAGTCTACCGCTACTATACTGCTGCTAAACTTTTCCAGAATACGTGCTCGAACTATATCACGGCTGCTTGAGTGAAGCCTGTTGGCCTTATCATTAATAAAAGTAAAATCTTCAAGCCGGTCCACCATATGCTTTTTTTCGAGTATTTCAAACCATCCACCATTAATCTCAGCATATTTAAGGTCGAATGCTTGAAGGCAAGGGTTTTGCCAAGAAGTTTTCAGTTGCCCTCGTAATTGGTCAAGAGCATACTTTTTTACTATCCAATCCAATCTGCGCCGTAACATATGGTCATTTTTACGCAATTGAACAAGCGTAATTATCCACGCATTAATAATGTTTTTTGCCGATGGGACTATACTTTCATCTATCACTCCTCTGTCCAACGCTCTATTAGCAGAAAACGCTAGTTGTTCCTGAATATCAATTGCTGTGCAGTTATTTTTATCTGCTAACTCTATCTGACAACACATTCCTAAATCTCGAGAAACGGTTGAGAGAGCATCAAGCGGATCATTAAGCTCAAGCCTTGGCAAAGAAACCCCAGCCTCGATAAGGGCTAAAATTACTTGAGTAGTACCGAACTTGAGCCAACTTGCAAATTCGCAACAATTAAAATCAAACGCTGCCGCAATGTGAAAGCGAGCATAACGTGTAGGATCAGCAAGTGGTTCATCCCGTTCATTTATTAGAGATTTTGAGGTTACGGTTTCCAAACCCACCAGTTTATCTATAAAATCCGCACGCTGACTTAGTTGGTAGTCTGCATGTAATCTGTTGTTTTCTGTACCTACTTTGCCTGTACCAAATAAAATAGGAGATGTTATCAGGAATGGAATCCACTGACCAAATAAAGGATGCCATTTTCCATCTCTCCATTTGTTGAAAGCGTGTCTCGAAACTAGCACATTCAGATGAAAACCCCACGCACTCCCGTTTCTATTTGTATTGGCACAGTGAAGAAGGACTTGATTTGATTTTTTGGCAGCTTCCTTTTGGCAACACAGAGCTAGTTGTTTAGCTCGTCGTTGCCAAAGGACCAAATCCTTCGCATCTGTTGTAAGAGGTGATGATATCTCGGCGTGGCTATGATCAGGATAAAAGCGAAACTGATGTGTCCCGAATTCGTTTAATCCCTCTCCGCAGCCGTTTTTTTCTTTGGACCCTATTCCAAACAGATCCTCGTGCGCCTCACAAAGGATACTGCTTGGAGTGTAATAATCATCGTCTTCCCTGCAGGACCTCTGCTGGCACAGGTGATTTCCAAGCTCGATCTCAAACCCGATTAGCTTATTTATTGCGTCATTCATAGTTATCAAAATGTACAAAATAATGAACAATTTATATAATCTGCTTGACAAAAAGCTAACACATGATTAAATAAACCAAAATGGTTAGAGAAGTCAAAACAAAACCTTTTTGAGGTTATCGGAGCTTATTCTAATTGTGACATACGTCCAATGAATTGTTATAAATAACATACAATTTAAAAAGATGGGAAATGAGTCATTTGTCTACTGATTGCGACTATTTATAACACTTTTGACGAGATTAATATTCAAAGCTCATTTTGGAGAGAAAATTTCTATGAAAATTGAAATTTGCTTAAAAAAAATACTCAAAGATTACAGACTCGACCGACGTGGAGTTGTACAGCGTATTGCAAGGGATTTAAATATGAATCGCCAGACGGTCAGGAAATTATACCACAACGAAGCAGCAAATGTATCACTTGAAACCATAGGCAGAATCTGCGAATGGTTGAAAGAAAAAGGTGTACCTTCTGATATTCTGCCAAATGCCATTCTTGGTCGTAGTCCATCTGGGATGTGGGAGGCAATTGCCGCACCGGGCAATGTAACAATATATCTCGGAGAGTATATACAAACTGAGTCGCCTGCACCAGCCCTAAGGTGGATTTCAAGACGTGATGCTCGCGTGGAAAGTCTGATCATAAAATCTATATCTGAGTACTTGAGTGGTGGACAGAAACCCGCAACCATACAAACTGAATACGTTCCCTTCCGATTTGGGCAGAAGTCGGTCTCTGAAAGAAAAAGTCATTTCGAAGAGGATATAAGAAGGTCAAAAAGAATCTTCGACCAGATACAGAGTAAACTATACAGTTCTGCTATTGTAATAGGCTCTCAAAGAGTGAACTATTTGCTTGAGCATCTTGTTGCGCACTTGTTCGGATGTAAGCCATTTTGTTTCATGGAAAAAGCAGGAAGCCGAGTGCCTATTTACACGGTATATCGTAAAAGAGACTATGCCATGCCCAGTTGTTTTGGCGGTCTCAAGACACCAGTCGGATATAAAGGGAAAACAGCACCTGGTGTCTATTTCCGGGATGATAATGGAAAATGGCAAGTTTTTCCGTGGATAACAAGCAAACAGTGTGCAGGTATAGTTATTACCGTCTATGAGCCGGCAACGCGAGCAATTCAGATTGCATTATTTGGTTTCTCCGGTATAGGCACAGAAATGCTTGGTACAAAGTTCGTTAAGGATCAAGGCGTACCTTTCTGGCCCCCTATTGCCTCATCAAAAGGTAAGCATTTCGGAATCTACGTTTGCCATTTTGTCTTAGCTGATGATTCGCTTTTGGATGGTGGCAACATTTTACACCCGGAACAAGCAGAAGTTGTGCCTTTGAGTGAAAGAATCATCGAGAAATATCTGCATTGAGCTCAGAGTACTCATCCACGGTACGTAATTGATTAATTTTTGAGTTGCAACCAGTAATGGTTGCTTGAAAGATCTTATGAGTATTGACCTTACTCCCTACAGAGGTTTATTTATTTCCTGATAAAAAGCAAGAAAACAAATAATAGAAAAGATTAAAATTGTAGAAGTTGTTGAGGATAATATGGAAAGAATAGACTCTCATGCGCATTGCGGAAAAAACCAGTTGTTTGAAGAGTACCTTGAATATATAAAGGATACTGATATTAAGGGGGTCGTTATGTTTCCTCCTGTTGCTGAAATTTATGATAGATACAACAGGAATTTTCAAGATAATGAAGAATGGCAGATAGGAAGAAGAAAAGCTAATGAATATATTCTTTCACTCACAGCTAATAAAATATTTAAAGTTTATCCTTTCTTTTTTGTATGGAATGATTTTTCAATTGAGCAGTTAGAAAAATACAAGGAGGTCAAGTGGCACAGGCATGAAAATGAGCCATGTTATGATTACTCTTCTCAAAAATGTAAAATATTTATAAGCGAAATTCAAAAAAGAAATCTTCCTGTTATTTTAGAGGAAGAATAAAATTACTTGTCGTTGGACTTCGTTAATAAGAATTTATCTTACCTAAGAAGTAATCTTATTTACTCGCAATCTCCAGTCAATTTTTCACACTTACATTCACAGCCTAAATATTTCTGCGAATCAGTTCCAAGAAAGCTCAAGACTAAAACCCAAACCTCCGCCTAAAACCCATCTATAAAAAACAATTCGACTTATAAAAAGCTCGTAGTCCTTTCGATTATTCAAAAGGACTAGAAATAAAATACTCAAAATCCACGTCCCCGAAAATCTTTGCTCTTTCTTGCGCTATATGGCATTGCCACATAGTGAACTGCCTCTACCAAAATCCCAGCAACAAAAAACCCTCAGTGATTATCTTCGCTAGGTGGTATTGCCATCTACTGAAATTTCTTCACCGCCGTAACAAAAAAATCCGCCCCGCCGTTGCCGAATTCAATTGACCAGCGACTAAACTGCCCTAATTTTCAAACTCCCCACTTAAAAATCCATGATTATTAAATCACTCTATTAATAACTACGCATATACGCATATGCTAATATACTTTTGGCGCTATATGGCATTACCATATAGTGGACCACCTCTCCCAAAATTCCTCCTACGCAATACGCAATACGCACGACGCAATACGAAAACATTGCGGACTCCACCAGCACCAGCAACTTTGGTAAAAAAGCTCCCGCGGCTTGTGCCATAGGTGCGCATAAGCGGGATTAAGCCCCCGCGGCGCTTGTCCTAGGGACTCCTTACGGAGAGCGGAATCAATCAAAAATGGGGGTACCTGCTGAGTAAAATCAAATTTTATCAAAATTTTTTAATCTCTTTTCTTACAACGACTTATAAGATTTTCTCCCCCGAAAAATCCTCGATTTTTCGAATCAAACACGCGGGCACCTTCTATTGTAGAAGGAGGTCAAATGAGACCTTTTAGATAAATAATTATCAACTTAGTAAATCTCGTTTTTAGCGTTTGAAAATTTGAATTTCGAATTTGTTTAGGATTTAGA
>Ga0315548_1000017_pt1 | contig 121558 bp, 122 predicted proteins | sample SalMarSW160110MG_2_FD_202540 | JGI IMG/M metagenome (GOLD analysis project Ga0315548, IMG submission 202540) | Salt marsh sediment microbial communities from the Plum Island Ecosystem LTER, Massachusetts, United States - Salt Marsh Sediment SW1601-110 ... | reverse complement strand
ATCGGCGTAGCGGCCCAGAGAGGGCACGACGGTGGTGGGTAAAACCTCGCTTGAGGCCAGCTTGTCGTAGAACTGCTCGCTGCTGATGTCAACGCCGTCGCGGTAGTTTATCCTGCCGAAGATGACGTTTATCGGGATTACGGTTATATCCATCTCCCCGGCGACCTCGGCGGGTACATCGCCCAGGCTATCGGTAATAACCCTGACCGTCATAATAGAAGCACCCCCTACTCCACGGAAGCGATATAGTTATAGTGAGGCTGACCGCCCTGGACTACCTCGACCTGAAGCTGGGGATAGCGCTCGCGGACAGCCGCCGCCGCCTTCTCCGCCTCGGTCAACTTGGTATCAGCCCCGTAGTAGATAGTAATAACCTCGGCCTTATCCGGCTCCACCCTCTCCAGAGCCTCGGCAAGGGCATCTTCAGCCTTATCAGCCACTGCCACCAGGTCTCCATCCAGAAAGCCGATGGCCTGATTCTTCTTAATGTCCAGCCGGCCCAGCTTGGTGTCCCGCACCGCCTGGGTAACCTCAACCGACCTTACCACCGACTGCGCCTGTTTCATATTCTGAGCGTTGGTCTCCAGGTCGGCCTCGTAGTCAAAGGCCAGAAGGGCGGCCACCCCCTGGGGAACGGTGCGGGTGGGCACCACCTCAATCTTTTTCCTAGTCAGGGACTGCACCTGGCTGGCGGTAAGGACAATATTCTTGTTGTTGGGCAATATGATAACCTTCTCCGAGGGCACCGCTTCCACCGCCTGCAACAGGTCCTTGGTGCTGGGGTTCATCGTCTGCCCGCCGGGGACGATAATCGTCGCCCCCAGGCTGGCGAACACCTGGGTCAGGCCCTCGCCGGCGACCACGGCCACGATGGCCGTGTCCACCTCCGGCATACGCTCCTTCTGCATCTCCAGAAAGTCGCGGTACTGCTCGTCCATATTGCGTATGTTAATCTGGTGCAGGGTTCCCAGCGGGTTAACGTAGTGCATAATCCCGCCGGGGTCTAAAGTGTGGATATGTACCCGCACCGCCGAGTTGTCGCCGATGACAATCACCGACTGCCCCTTCTTCTCCAGCCTCTTCCTGAGCTTATACGGGTCAAGCTCGGTGCCCTTGATGACGAAGTTGGTGCAGTAACCGTAGGGGACCTCATCCATGGCCCCCACCATCTGGGGGGCCCTGGCGGTAAGGGGTATGCTGCTGGCCACCATCCAGGGACGGCGCAGCTTTAACTGGTCGGTCTCCCCCTTGAGGTAGTGGAGGGCGCCCTCCAGCAGGGTATAGAGGCCCTGCCCCCCGGCGTCAACCACCCCGGCGTCCTTGAGGACGGGGAGGAGGGTGGGGGTATTGGCCACCGACTCCCTGGCACCCTCGACGGTGGCCTCCATCACCGAGAGCAGGTCGTCGCTGACCTCGGCGGCGTGCTTCTCCGCCACCGCCGCCGCCTCCCTGATTACGGTGAGGATAGTCCCCTCCACCGGATTGCTCAGGCCGTTATAGGCCGTCTTGGCGGCCTTTAAGAGGGCCGCCACCAGGTCGGCGCCGGTAATCTTGTCCTTATCGTCCAGGCCCTGGGCTATGCCGTTCCATATCTGCGACAGGATGACCCCGCTGTTGCCCCTGGCCCCCACCAGCGCCCCCTTGGCCATCGCCTTGGCCACCCCGGCGGCACTGTTATTGGCCGCCTGATAGGACTCCTCGATAGAGGAACGCATGGTGAGCAGCATGTTGGTGCCGGTATCGCCGTCGGGGACGGGGAAAACATTGAGGGCGTCAATGTCGGCCGAGCTCTTCTCCAGCCAGCCGGTAGCCGCCTCGAACATCGCCCGCAGTTCCTTACCGCTGAGAGTCTTAGCTTCTGCCATCTAATCTCGTCCTTGCCAGAGAGGGGGCGGCTGTGTTAATATTTATGGTCGGAATTCTACCCTAAATCCGGCCATTAGTCAAAGGAGAAAGAGCTTGAAGTGCGATATCTGTGGCAAAACGCCCCAGTTCGGTCATAACGTGAGCCACTCTAAACGGCGCACCAACCGCCACTGGCTGCCCAATATACACCCGGTGACCATCACCATCGAGGGCAGACCCAGAAAGATGAACCTATGCACCCGCTGCCTGCGCAACCAGCACAAACTGGCTAGAGCAGGCTAGCCCTCAATTCCTCAAGGGCCCGGGCTACCGTCTTTTTTGAGTTGAACACGGCCGCCCCGGCCACCAATACCCTGGCCCCGGCTTTTACCACCTTGGGAGCCACCTCGGCATTGATGCCGCCGTCCACCTCCAGCTCAACGGCCAGTTTTTTCTTATCCAGATCTTCCCTTAAAACGGCTATCTTTTCCAGCGTTGACTCGATAAAGGGCTGGCCGCCGTAGCCAGGGTTGACCGTCATCACCAGAACTAAATCAATCTCCGGCAGTATTTCAGTGACGGCGCTGGCCGGAGTCTCCGGGTTGAGCGATACGCCCGCTTTTACCCCCAAACCCTTAATTGACTTAACCACCTGCCTGATATCAGGGCAGGCCTCAACGTGCACCGTGATAATGTCGGCGCCGGCCTGGGCGAACTGCTCAATCTGCCGCTCCGGCGTTTTAATCATCAGGTGGACATCGAGGGGGAGTCCCGTCCAGCGGCGGATGGCGGCCACCACCTGGGCGCCGATGGTTATCGGGGGGACGAACTGGCCGTCCATTACATCGATGTGGATATAGTCGGCGCCGGCGTTGGCTGCCTCGGCCACCTGTTCACCGAGGCGGGTGAAATCGGCGGAGAGGATGGAGGGGGCGAGCTTGACCTCCGGCTTAGCGGCCACCTCTGGCTCCGATAGCTTTCTTGGCATTAGCCAGCGCTTTTTCCACCTGGCAGGGGGCGGTGCCGCCGGTAACATCCCTGGCGGCCAGGGAAGATTCAATAGTTATATCAAAGACGTCTTTAGCAAATAATTTGGAGAACCTTTTATATTCGGCCAGGGTGAGTTGTCTAAACGATTTATTCTGCTCAATAGCATAGCTCACCAGCCTGGCCACTACCTCGTGGGCAATGCGGAAGGCCTCACCCTTCCTGACCAGGTAGTCGGCCAGATCGGTGGCCAGGATATAGCCTTTTTCTAAAGCCTGCCTAGCTTTTTCCGGCTTTATTTTAAGCGTTTTGACCAGGCCGCTGAACACCTCAAGCGTAGAGAGCAGGGTGTCCACGGTATCGAAGAAGCCTTCTTTGTCCTCTTGCAAATCTCTATTATAGGCCAGGGGCAGCGCCTTCAGGGTGGTCAGCAGCGCCATCAGGCTGCCGTAGACACGCCCCGTCTTGCCCCGGGCCAGCTCGGCGACATCCGGGTTCTGCTTCTGGGGCATGATGCTGGAGCCGGTGGCGTAGGCCTGGTCAAGCTCGATAAAGCCGAACTCGGCGGAAGACCATAGAATAATCTCCTCGGCCAGCCTGGAGAGATGCATCATAGCCAGGCTGGCGGCGGCTTCGTACTCCAGGATAAAGTCCCTGTCCGAGACGGCGTCCAGGCTGTTCCGGCTCATTGCCTTGAAGCCGAGCTCCTTGGCCAGAAATTCGCGGTCAATGTTATAGGCGACGCCGGCCAGGGCGCCGCTGCCCAGCGGCATGACATCAACCCGCTTCAGGCAGTCGATAAAGCGGGCGGTATCGCGCTGGAGCATCTCGAAGTAGGCCAGCAGATGGTGAGCCAGCAGGACGGGCTGTGCCGTCTGCAGATGGGTATAGCCGGGAATGACTACATCTTGGTTGGCCTCGGCCAGACCGACCAGCGCCTTCTGTAACTCACCAAGCCCGACCAGGGTGTTGGCGATGGCGTCCTTGGCGAAGAGGCGCATATCCAGCGCTACCTGGTCGTTGCGGGAGCGGGCGGTGTGGAGCTTGCCGCCGACATCGCCGATTTTCTCTATCAGGCGGGCTTCGATGTGCATGTGGATATCCTCCAGCTCCGCCTTGAAGAGGAACTGGCCTAAAGCTATCTCCTCCTTGACGCCGTTCAGGCCGATGACGATGGTTTCCGCCTCTTTATCGGTGATGATGCCCTGCCTGGCCAGCATGCGGGCGTGGGCGATGCTGCCGGCGATGTCGTAGGGGTAGAGGCGCCAGTCGTAGGGGATGGAGGCGGTGTACTGGTCTACTTTTTTGTCCGCCGCCTTCTTAAAGCGGCCCCTTATTTGGCTCATTTTAGCCTTCCTTTTTCTTTTTGCCCTGCATCCTTGCCTGCGTGCGGGCGGGCAGCCCCCAGAGATGAATAAAGCCGACGGCGGCGCTCTGGTCGAAGATGTCACCCTGGTCGTAGGTGGCCAGGTCGTGGCGGTAGAGGGAGTAGGGGGACTTGCGCCCCACCACGATAGAGCTGCCTTTATGCAGCTTCAGCCTGACGGTGCCGGTGACGAAGCGCTGGGAGGACTCTATATAGGCGGTCAGGTCTTCCCGGAACGAGGTGAACCAGAGGCCGTTATAGACCAGGTCGGAGTACTCGGCGGAGACAATCTGCTTGAAGCGGAGCTGCTCTTTGGACAGTGTCAGCGACTCCAGAGCTTTGTGCGCCTTAATGAGGAGCAGGGCGGCGGGGGCTTCGTAGACCTCACGGGACTTGATGCCGGTTACCCTGTCTTCGATATGGTCGATACGGCCGAAGCCGTGCCTGCCGGCCAGGTCGTTAGCCCGCTCGATAAGGGTAATGCCGTCCAGCTTATGGCCGTTAATCATCACCGGTATGCCTTCTTCAAAGCCAACCTCGACATACTCCGGCTTATCCGGGGTATTCTCCACCGGTCTCACCCAGATAAAGGCATCTTCGGGCGGCTCCGCCCAGGGGTCTTCCATGACGCCGCACTCGATGCTGCGCCCCCACAGGTTCTGGTCTATGGAGTAGGGGCTTTCGGCGGTAACCGGGAGGGGGATGCCGTGGCGCTTGGCGTATTTTATGGTCTCGTCGCGGGTCATGCTCCAGTCGCGGGCGGGGGCTAAGATTTTCAGGTCGGGCGCCAGGCCGGCCACGCTGACATCAAAGCGCACCTGGTCGTTGCCCTTGCCAGTGCAGCCGTGGGCCACCGATTTCGCCTTCTCTTTCAGCGCCGTTTCCACCAGCAACCGTGCCATCAGCGGGCGTGCCAGCGCCGTCGCCAGAGGGTACTGCCCCTGATAGAGGGCGTTGGCTTTTAGCGCCGGGAAGACGAACTCCTCGACGAAAGCCTCTCTGGCGTCAGCGACCACCGCCTTGACCGCGCCCAGTTTCAACGCCTTTTCCCTGATAGCCGGGAAGTCCGGCTCGTTGCCGACATCGACGCTGAAGGCGATAACCTCCAGGTCGTACTTCTCCTGAAGCCACTTGATGGCTACCGAGGTGTCCACGCCGCCGCTGTAAGCCAGCACTACTTTTTCAGCCATAGCCAATCTCCATTATTTTTTCACGCTAACCAGCGCTTCATCCAGTATAGCCAAAGCCTGGTCGACCTCTTTCCGGCCGATGATGAGCGGGGGCATAAAGCGCAGGGCGTTGGGCTTCAGCTTATTGACCAGCAGTCCCCGCTCCAGGCATGCCATCACCAGCGGCTGGGCGATTTCATCATTAAATTCTATCGCTACCAGCAGCCCCCGCCCCCGGATATCGGTAATGGCGGGGAACCTGGGCTTCATCTTCTCCAGCTTTTCGATAAGATAGTCCCCCACCTCTTTCGCCCTGCCGGCGATATTATTATCGATAACGAACCTGACCGTGGTGTAGCCGGCGGCGCAGGCCAGGGGATTGCCGCCGAAGGTAGAGCCGTGCTCGCCGGGGGCAAAGACCGAGGCCTTTTCTTTAGCCAGAATCGCCCCGATGGGCACGCCGCTGGCCAGACCCTTGGCCAGGGTCATTATATCAGGTTCAACACCGTACTGCTCGTAGGCGAAGAGCGTCCCCGTCCTGCCGATGCCCGTCTGGACTTCGTCCAGAATGAGCAGGATGCCCTTCTGGTCGCACCACTGGCGTATGGCGGGCAGGTAGCCCTGGTCGGGCAGGTTGACGCCACCCTCCCCCTGTATCGGCTCCAGCATCACGGCGCAGGTGCGCTCGCTGGTGGCCGACTTTATCGCCTCGACATTATTGAACTGGACGTTGACGAAGCCGGTGGGGAGGGGGGGATAGGACTGCTGGAACTTGGGCTGTCCAGTAGCCGCCACCATAGCTAAAGTGCGGCCGTGAAAGGAGCTGAAGGTGCTGATGACCTCGTAGGCTCCCTTCAGTTTAAGCTGGCCGTAGCGGCGGGCCAGCTTGACCGCTCCCTCGTTGGCCTCGGCGCCGCTGTTGCCGAAGAAGACCCTATCCAGACAGCTGTTCTCCACCAGAAGCTGGGCCAGTTTAAGCTGGGGAATGGTATAGAACTGGTTTGAGGTCTGGATAAGCGTCTTAGCCTGCTCGGCCAGCGCCTGAGTCACCGCCGGATGGCAGTGCCCCAGCGTGGTCACCGCCCAGCCGCCGACGAAGTCCAGGTATTGCTTACCTTCGTCGTCCCAGACATAGGGCCCCTTGCCCTTGACGATGGTCAGGGGGACGCGCTCGAAGGTCTGCATATAGTATTTTTTCTCTAACTCTCGCCAGTCAGTCATTCTGATTTTCCTATTATAGTACCGCCGCCCTTGCCGTTGATGTCGTCGAGAAGGGCGTGCGACTGCCGGCCGTCAACGATAACACAGCCCGCCGAGGCCCCCGATAAAGCCGTCAGGCAGGCCTTAATCTTGGGAATCATCCCGCCGGAGACCGTGCCCGAAGCCGTAAGGGCCTCGGCCTCGCCGGGGGAGAGACGAGCAAGCAGATTGCCAGAGTGGTCGGCAACGCCGGCGACATCGGTCAGGAAGACCAGCTTCTCGGCGCCGACAGCGGCGGCAATCTCGCCGGCGACGATATCGGCATTGATATTGAGCACGCGGGGGGACTTCTCCGCCTTGTCGGCGATGGCCACCGGCGCCACCACCGGTATATAGCCCGCCTTGAGTAAAACCTCCAGGGGGGCGGGGTCGATTTTGGCCACCTCGCCGACGTAGCCCAGCTCCTTGCTCTTCAATCTGCCCCGGATAAAAGCACCGTCAACACCACTGATGCCGATGGCCAGACCGCCGCGGGCGTTGATATCGGCGACAAGCTCCTTGTTGACCACCCCCACCAGCACCGAGACCACCACCTCCAGGGTGTCCTTATCGGTGACCCGCTCGCCGTTGATAAAGCTGGTCTTAATGCCGCGCTTCTCCAGCCAGCTAGTTATCAGCTTGCCGCCGCCGTGGACGACCACCAGCGACCTGCCCTGCTGCTGGAGAGAGACGATATCGGCGATGGCGGTATCGTGGCTGCCCAGAGTAGCCCCGCCCAGCTTGACTACGATTGTCTTTTCCAATTTACCCCCTATACTTTATGTCATATATTTGCTGTTAATGGCGACGTATTCCTCGGAGAGGTCGCAGCCCCAGGCGGTGGCCCCCCTCTCTCCCAGATTGAGACTAACCCTCAGATTTATCTCCTTGCCTCTTAAAAGCCTGTTTATCTCCCGCTTGCCGGACTTTAAGGCCCGGCCCGCTTTAACCACCTGGATATCGCCGAGGTAGAGGTCAATCTTAGCTTCATCCATATCGGCGCCGCTCCGCCCCACCGCCGCCGCCACCCGTCCCCAGTTGGGGTCGGCGCCATGAACAGCCGCCTTGACCAGCGACGAGCTTACCACCGCCCGGGCCGCCCGCCTTGCCTGGGATAAATCGGCGGCGCCATCAATAGTAACCTCGATGAGCCGGGTCGCCCCCTCGCCGTCGGCGGCGATAAGCCTGGTCAGATGGACGCAGACCCTCTCCAGCGCCTGCTCAAAAGCCGTAGCTTGCTGGCTTCCTGCCGCTATCGGCTCGCCGCCGGCCAGCCCGTTGGCCAGAATCAGCACCATATCGCTGGGGCTGGTATCGCCGTCAATAGAGACCATATTAAACGAGGCGTCAACCGCCCTCTTTAGCGCACTTTTTAGAAAGCCCCCCTCCAAAGCAGCGTCGGTGGTGAGGAAGCAGAGCAGGGTGGCCATATTGGGGTGAATCATCCCCGAGCCCTTGGCCGCCCCGCCAATGGTGAACCGGCTTCCCCCCACCCGGACGCTGACCGCCGTCTCCTTGGGCATGGTGTCGGTGGTCATCATCGCCCTGGCCAAATCGTGGCCGCCGTCGCGGGACATGATAATCATCTCCACCGCCGGCCTGATGAGCTTCATCGGCAGGGGCACACCGATAACGCCGGTGCTGGCCACCAGAACCTCCTCCGGGTCTATGCCTATGCCCTCAGCGACCAGACTGGTCACCTCGGCGGCATCAACCAAGCCGTGCTCGCCGGTAAAGGAGTTGGAACAGCCGCTGTTGACCACCACCGCCTCCGCCTTCCCCTTCTCCAGCCGCTGCCGGCTGAGAATCACCGGTGCCCCTTTTAGCCGGCTTGAGGTAAATACGCCCGCCGCCGTACAGGGCTTCTCGGAAAAGAGGACGGCCAGGTCTAATTTACCGGCGGCTCTCTTGTTTATGCCGGCGCTCACCGCCCCGGCGAAAAACCCCTGGGGCGAGGTGACCATGCCCCCCGGGACGGCCTTGATTTGGGCTTTCATTACCCAAAATATAACACACCCAGACAGCTATGACAATGAAGGTTTAGCCTGGCTTTTAGAAGTCGTCTTGCTTCCCACCCTCCCACCCACAGAAGTGATACTTCTATCAATTTCTTTTTGGGGGGATAAGGGGAAGGTACGAGAGTCTAAAGAGGTGAAACCTTTTGGGCGGGCGGGGCAAAAAGGGCTTTAAGCCCTACCTTAAAGGGCGGCGGGCGGGAAAAGATAAAAAGGGGGAGGTAATAGGATTAAAAGAGGTGCAGCCTTGAAAAGAATTTAACAATATAATTTGAATTAACGACAAATATTGAACTCTGATAATCCTTCCTCAGCTTTGAAAGCAAGCTATTTGTAGAGCCTATGCTAAAATCTTCGGGGAATGTACTACGGCTTACTGGATAATTTACTTGAATCCATTCAAGTTTTTCGGGTTTTTTGTTAGGCTCACCAAAAAAGACCCTACTTTTATCAATATAACCAGATGCCAAATCCACGTCATTTAAATCATATCCTGCATAATATAAAGGCGCAGTTGTTATAATCACAGGAACAAACGATATAGAACATTCTTTAGGGTCTTTCCTTGTAAAATTTTCATACATTTCTTGTGCCATTCCTGAAACACCTGCAAAGGCCTGCAAGAAAGAATTCTCAATAGGCTGAGGAGAGGATTCATATTTTTGTTGACTGCCTTTTTTATTAATTTGTAACCACCAATTATCTACTAAGGGTGAACTGATATCAAAATCACATTTTTGCTTTGTAAAACTTATATAGTGACCCTCGTCTGAAGACCCAGCTTGTAGCCATAATATGAGGGACTGCCCACTAATTGGAGATATCGGTTTACCAAACAACCAGTAGCCACGCTCTAGACTAACTCGTTTACATTCAACAATAGCCAATAATTGATGCTTGATGGGAGAATAATCTGTAGTATCTGACAAGACAATATCAATTCGCGCACTTCTACCATTTGAGTCAACTGGGTACTCTTTTCCTAGCAACCGCCATTTTGTATCAGTCACGTTTTTGCGCAACTCCTCAGCGCATTTCTCCTGAAATATAAAGCCGTGCTCATTAAGTCCTTCAAATAATATCTTCTCTAGATTTTGGTCTGATGAGTTATTTTGATTAGAACTACTCATCTTTAGCTCTCCCCCTTCCTCTTAACCACAATTATTTAGTGTGCGTCCCGTAGGCGATGGAGGGCTTCATAAACTCGGCGGGGTACTCAAATTTCTTGGCGGCCAGGGCCACCATCTGCCGCCCCAGGTCAAAGGCCGCCCTCATACACTTCTTCAGCTTAATGACATCGCCGGGCGGGCTGGCATAGGCGGCCACGTAGTTGGCCGGCAGCATATGGCGGCTGATGATATAGAAATAGAGGTCCTTGACGGCACTGGCCAGTCCGAAACTGCCGGCGACAGCGACGATGCCGCCGACTTTATTGGCCAGGCTCATATCGGGGTGGTTGGTCACTATCATCCGGTCAATGATGGCCTTGGCCTGTGAAGCCATGTTATAGAAGTACACCGGCGTGCCGAAGATGATGCCGTCCGCCTCAAGCAGCTTCTGGTAAAGCTCCTGCATATCGTCCTTGATATGGCACTGGCCGGTCTCGTTGCAGGTGCGGCAGCCGTCGCACGGCTTGATGGTCTTGCCCGACAGGCTGTAGAGCTCAACCTCGGCCCCCTCCTGCTGCGCCCCTTTGAGCGCTTCGGCCAGAAGGGTGGCCGTGTTTCCCTCCTTGCGGGGACTGCACGAAATAGCTAAAATCTTCATTGCTTTTTCCTTTCTCGAAACCGCTACCCCTCTTTAGCCTTCTTCTGAAGCTCGTAGAGCCGGGTGATGGCCTCCAGCGGGGTCATTGAGTCAATGTCCAGCTTCTCCAGTTCATCCATAAGCGGCGATTTCGGCCCCAGGAGGGGCAGCTGGCGGGGTAAAGCCTCTTTGCGGCGGCGCTTGGTTAAAGCCTGTTTGCTGCCGTCCTCTAATTCCTCCAGGACCTCCCGGGCGCGGTGAACCACCGCCCTGGGCAGCCCGGCCAGCTTGGCCACGTGGATACCGTAGCTCTGGTCAACCCCGCCGGGGACGATTTTATAGAGGAAGGTGACCTCTCCCCTGTCCTCGGCGACGGCGACATTGAAGTTCTTGACGCGGGGCAGGAAGCCGGCCAGCTCCACCAGCTCGTGGTAGTGGGTGGCGAAGAGGGTCTTGGCGCCGAGCCTGGGATAGGAGTGGATATACTCGGCGACGGCGCGGGCGATGGCCAGCCCGTCGTAGGTGCTGGTGCCGCGGCCGATTTCGTCCAGGATAATCAGTGAGCGAGGGGTGGCGTTATTCAGGATATTGGCCGTCTCCACCATCTCCACCATAAAGGTTGACTGGCCGGCGGGGAGGTCTTCCCTGGCACCGATGCGGGTGAAGATGCGGTCAACCAGGCCGATGGTGGCCAAGGCGGCGGGGACGAAGCTGCCAACTTGGGCCAGCAGCACGATTAAGGCCACCTGCCTCAGATAGGTTGACTTGCCCGACATGTTGGGGCCGGTGAGGACGATAAGCTGGGCGTCGTCGTTGGAGAGGCGGCTATCGTTGGGAACGAAGCTGCCTTCGGCCAGAGTTCTCTCGACGACGGGGTGACGGCCGCCGGAGATATCTATGGTGTTTTCGTCAGTCAGGTTGGGGCGGATATAGCTGTGGCGGACGGCCACCTCGGCCAGCGATGAGAAGGCGTCTATATCGGCCAGAGCGCCCGCCGATGCCGAGATGCGCTCGGACTCCGCCCCCACCTGCTGGCAGACCTGCCGGAAAAGCTGGGCCTCAAGCTCTGAGATTCTGTCCTGGGCGTTCAGGATTAGAGACTCGTACTCTTTTAGCTCCGGGGTGAAGAAGCGCTCACCGCCAACTAGGGTCTGCTTGCGGATATATTCCGGTGGAACCTGAGACAGATTGGGCTTGGAGACCTCGATGTAGTAGCCGAAGACCTTGTTAAAGCCCACTTTTAACGACTTGATGCCCGTCTTCTCTCTTTCGGCTCTCTCTAAGTCGGCTAAATACTGCCTGGCGCTTTTGGAAGACTTACGCAGGCTATCCAGCTCCTCGGAGAAGCCCGGTTTTATTACGCCGCCCTGCTCCAGGCCGCCCGGCGATTCCACAATGGCCTTAGAAATTAAATCGACCACCTCCGGGCAGGGCTTTAGCTCGTTTTTAAGCCAGGTTATCGGCTTTAATACCTCGATAAGTTTGGGGATGACTTCCAAACTGCGGCGGAGGGCGGTAAGCTCGCGGGGGATGGCGATGCCGCCCCTGATGCGGTTAATCAGGCGCTCTATATCGGCCACCTCGCTTAAGGAGGATATTACCTGATTACGGGCCAGGGTGTTATCAGCGAACCACTCGATGGCGTCCTGCCTTTTATTTAGCTCTTTTAGGTCAAGCAGGGGCTGCCCCAGCCAGCGCCGCAAAAGCCTGCCCCCCATCGCCGTTTTGGTCAGGTCAATGCTCGCCAGCAGCGAGCCAGCGGCAGTACCGGAGCGGCTGGACTGGAAAAGCTCCAGGTTCCTCTGGGTCTGTACGTCCAGCGCCATAAAAGAGTCGGTGGTATATGTTGTAAGGTGGGCAAGCTGCCCCAGAACGCCTTTCTGCGTCTCCTCAAGGTAGTGGATGATAGCCCCGGCCGCCCTCACCGCCAGGGGCAGCTGGCCGCAACCATAACCGTCCAGGGTAGCCACGCCGAAGTGGGCGAGGAGGGCTTTGGTGGCGATATCAAGCTCGTACCAGTAGTCATCAAGGCGGGTCAATGATGCTCTCAAGCCCATCTCGGAAAGCTCAGCGCTCTCCGGGGCGATAATCTCCGAGGGCTTGAGCCGCTCCAGTTCGGGGACGAGGCGGTGGGTAGGCAGCCGGGTGGCGGCGAACTCGCTGGTGGTGATGTCAACGTAGGCCAGCCCTACCCCGTCCCCGCCAGGGACCAGGCTGACCAGGTAGTTGTTGGCCTTGCTGTCGAGCAGGCCGGGCTCGACCACCGTCCCCGGTGTCACCAGCCGGACGACCTCCCGTTCCACCAAGCCTTTGGTCTGGCCGGGCCTGGTCACCTGCTCGCAGATGGCAACTTTATAGCCCCGGTTTATCAGCCGGGCCAGATAGTTGTCCAGAGCGTGGTAGGGGATGCCCGCCATCGGCACCTTGTGGCCCTTGCCCATCCCCCGCGAGGTTAAAACAATCTCAAGCTCGCGGGAGGTGAGTTTGGCGTCCTCATCGAAGGTCTCGTAGAAATCGCCCAGGCGGAAGAGCACAATCGCCTGCGGGTACTGCTGCTTGATTTTGAGGTACTGGCGGCGGATGGGGGTGACGCCCTCTTTCATCACCTGACTATTCTACTAGAATTGGGGGCTAAAGGGAATGGCAAAAACTATTGACACCCGCCAAACTTAAGTATATCCTTTTATCCAAGCAAACCCCAAAGGAGATAGATAAATGACCAAGACATCTACCGGACTGGAGGAAAACGTTGCCGGGCTGCTGTGCTACGTGCTGGGGTGGGTGAGCGGGATAGTATTTCTTATCTTAGAGCCAAAAAACAATTTTGTCCGCTACCACGCCATACAGTCGATTATCGTCTTCGGTGCCATTAGCATCGCCAGTGCCATCTTCGGCTGGATACCCTTCGCCGGACCTGTCATCAGCACGCTACTCGGCATACTGGCATTTATCCTCTGGATAATCCTGATGCTTAAAGCCTATAGGGGTACCAAGTACAAGCTGCCCGTATCCGGTAACATGGCCGAAAAGTGGGCGGGTAAAGCCTAAACCAGGAAATACTGTACCATAGCAGCCGCCTGCCGGAGTACCTCCGGCAGCACCGCCTGAACGAAACCGAAGAGGGAAACCAGCCCGGTGATAACGGCGGAGCCGCTTACCGCCCGCTCCAGCCAGTCGAAAATGGGGTAGGCGTGGAGCACCAGGGCAAAGACCACCATGCCGATGATAGCATTGACCAGACTGAAGATGGCCCCGAGCACGCAGAAGTATAATCCGCCGGGCCAGGCCTTCTTAAGCGCCCTGCCCGGCAGCAGAGAGGCAAAGTAGAGGACGATATTTACCACCGCCAGCATGATGAAGAAGGCGATGAAATTCTCCCAGTTCTGGCCGGGGATAAAAGAGAAAATGTCGGCCAGCCCCTGATAGGAGACACCGGCGACGGGGATAGCAATAAGCGTCGCCAGCAGGTTGAATAGCTGCCTGACCGCCCCCTGCCTTAGCCCCCCAAAGATGCTGAAGAGAAGTAGCAAAACGGCGATAATGCTGACGACAATCATAGCTGCCTCCCCGTAATCACTGGCCTATACCAGCCCCTTCTTGCGGAAGTAGTGGATATACCCTTTGACATTGCTCTGCAGCTCGTATTCGTCGAGGGTGGCGTTAAACTGGCGGCGCAGGTAGTCCCCGACACTAACGATGATAGCCTCCTCACTCTCCCCCGCCCTCAAATGGCCCAGGATAAAGTCGCCGACCAGCCTGGTGTTGGCCATAACCTTTTCAATCAGCTTTTCCGGCTCACCAGCGACGGTGCCGTGAGAGTAGAAGATGAGCCTGGGTTTTAGCGCCTTCAGGTTCTTCATATCTTTGAGATAGAGCTCCATATCGAAGCTGGGCGGCGCCACCGCGGGGAGGGGGGGATAGCCGGGGCTGTAGATGAGGCCGAGCGCTTCGCCGGCAAAAAGCCCCTTTGTTTTGGTATCAAAGATAGAGATATGGTGGCCGGCGTGGCCGGGGGTATGGACGATGAGAAGCTGGCGGCCGCCCACGGTAAGGCGGTCGCCGTCACTGACTATCTTCAGGCGCGACTCGGGCACGGGCAGGATGGGGCCGTAGATGGACTCGAAGTCGTCGCCGAAGGCCATCCGGGTGCTGGCAATCAGCCTCGAAGGCTCGATGATGTGCCTGGCCCCCTGGCGGTTGACCACTATCAGGGTATCGGGGAAGATTTCGGCCAAGCTGCCCGCCCCGCCGGCGTGGTCGAGGTGGATGTGGGTGGGGATGATGTAGCGCGGGCTTAAGATGCCCAGCTCTCTGGCCGCCTCCTGGATTTCGGGGGCAAGCACCGCCGGCCCCGGCTCGATAATGGCGCCTCTACCGTCCTTGATGAAATAGACGGCGAAGGGGGCGTTGGTGCCGCTAACCCGCCCCCCCAGGCGGTAGATGCCGTCGGTAAGCTGCTCAACCTGTGCCATAGTGCTGCACCTCAACTCGCTGGATAACATCAGCGAAGCCCGCCGGGGGAGACTTTGCCACAATTTATCTAATTCTACTAGAAATTAGGGGCAAAATAAAGGGAATTTTTAAAGTCGGTTAAGAGAGAATAGGTATAGTCAATTAGTAGTGGATAGAATCCCCCTTATTCCCCCTTTAGCAAAGGGGGAGACTGGCCTGACTTCCAGCGTGGGTTTTCTTTCCCACCCTCCCACCCTACAGAAGTGATACTTCTATCAATTTCTTTTTGGGGGATAAGGGGAAGGTACAAGAGTCTAAAAAGGTGAAACCTTTTGGGCGGGTGGGTATGGGAGGAAAAAAGACCAAAAACCCTTGGGTAATATTACAAAAGAGGGGTATAATTAACAGGGCGAAAAGATGGACGCAGAACTAGAGAGCATGCTTGACCGAGCCGACGAACTAATTGACAATTTAAAAGATGAATACAAAAACTGTCTCCAGGCTAAGTATGTAACTAATAAAGCACAGAACATCACGCACGAGGTACTGGAAAAATTAAGACACACACTTGACCACGCAATGTGGAGAGCTTGGGATAAATACGTTAGCCCCAATCTGTCTGAGAAGGATAGAAATCGCGCACGAGTTTATTTCCCTATTGCCAATGATTTACAGCGTTTCCGCTCAACTCTTGGCCGAGGAGGCATGGCAGACTTAGATAATATTCACAAGAATCTCTATGACTTCCTACTTAAGAAACAACCTTTCTCATCTAACGACAATAATTGGCTAGACCTCTTGGCGGAAATAGTAGCTCCAGGCAAGCATGCTACATTGGCGCCTCAGAAACGTATAGAAATTCCTCGAAGCGAGGTTTCCAAATCTGAGGTTGGTTCTGTATCTTCTGACCCCTTCTCAGTAAAGTTCAGCAAAGGAGAGGAGATATGGGTTACCTTCGTTCTCGACGACTACGGAGTTATCGCACTTGCACTTTGCAAAGAGATGAGCGAGAAAACACGCGCACTTATAGAAGAAATGGTGGCTATCATATACGATGAGGGGTAAACCCCTACCCCCTCAAAAACTTATCAATATCAGCCGCGGCTTTCTTGCCCGCCCCCATAGCCGAAATCACCGTAGCCGACCCGGTGACGATATCGCCGCCCGCCCAGACCCTGTCCTTGACCGTCTTGCCCGTTTCCTCGTTGGCGACGACGGTGCCGTGCCGGGTGGTCTGAAGTCCCGGGGTGGTCGAGGAGATGAGGGGGTTGGGGCGGGTGCCCAGAGCCACGATGACCTCGTCAACATCAACAATGAACTCGCTGCCCTCCTTGACCACCGGGCGGCGGCGGCCGCTGTCATCGGGTTCGCCCAGCTCCATCTCATAGCACTCGGCGCCGGTCACCCAGTTCTTGTCGTTGCCCAGAAACTGCTTGGGGTTGGTCAGCAGCTTGAAATGGATGCCCTCCTCCTGGGCGTTCTCGACCTCCTCGCGGCGGGCGGGCATCTCCGCCTCGGAGCGGCGGTAGATGATATAGACGTCGTCGGCGCCGAGCCGTAAAGCGCACCGCGCCGAGTCCATGGCCACGTTGCCGCCGCCGATTACCGCCACCTTCTTGCCTATCTTCACCGGTGTATCGTACTCGGGGAACTTATAGGCCTTCATCAAATTTACGCGGGTGAGAAACTCATTGGCCGAGTAGATGCCGTTGAGGTTCTCACCCTCGATATTGAGGAACATGGGCAGGCCGGCGCCGGTGCCCAGGAAGACGGCGTCATAGCCGTTGGCCAGTATCTCATCTAAGGTCACCAGCTTGCCCACCACCGAATCCAGCCTTATCTCAACCCCCAGCGAGGCGACGAAGTCAACCTCGTTCTGGACAATCTCCTTGGGCAGCCTGAACTCGGGGATGCCGTACATCAGCACCCCGCCGGCGACGTGCAGCGCCTCGAAGATAGTCACCCCGTGACCCATTCGGGCTAAATCAGCCGCCGCCGTCAAACCTGCCGGGCCGGAGCCGACCACGGCCACCTTTCTGCCGCTAGGCTTGGGGCGGAGCGGGGGAGAGTCCTTGGCCGGCATATTCTTTCTCTCCCAGTCGGCGACGAACCTCTCCAGGCGGCCGATGGCGATGGGGGCCTCCTTCTTGGCCAGGGTGCAGGTGGCCTCGCACTGGCTCTCCTGGGGGCAGACCCGCCCGCAGATGCCGGGCAGGGCGTTCTTGCTCTTGAGTATCCTCACTGCCTCCGGCATATTGCCCTCGCGGATGGCCTGGATAAAATCGGGGATATCCACCTCTACCGGGCAGCCGGTAACGCAGTTGCGCTTCTTGCACTGGATACAGCGGCTGGCCTCTTCCCTAGCCTGCTCCAGGCTGTAGCCCAGCGCCACCTCGTTGAAATTCCTGCCCCTCTTCTTGGGGTCCTGGCGGGGCATCTCCACTCGATTAAGATTCAATTCTGCCATTTGTTCACCTTTCTAAGCGGCGTGGCTCTTCTGCCACTCATCGTAAGCGCACTTCTCTTCACCAAGGTAGATACGCTGGCGTGCTGCCAGCAGGTCCCAGTCAACCTTATGCCCGTCGAAATCGGGGCCGTCAACGCAGGCGAACTTGGTCTGGCCGCCCACCGACACCCGGCAGCAGCCGCACATGCCGGTGCCGTCAACCATAATCGGGTTGAGGCTGACGATGGTCTTGACCCCGGATGGGGCGGTGGTCAGCGAGCAGAACTTCATCATCACCACCGGGCCGATGGCGACGACGCGGTCAATCTTCTCCCCGGAGTCCATAAGCTCCTTTAGCGGTTCGGTGACCACCCCCTTGCGCCCGTAACTACCGTCGTCGGTGGTCACTATCATCCGGTCGCTGACACTGCTTAATACGTCCTCCCAGAAGAGCAAGTCTTTACTGCGCGTCCCCAGAATGGTGATAATCCTATTGCCGGCATTTTTAAGGGCGCGGGCGACGGGGGCTACCACAGCCGCCCCCACCCCACCGGCGACACATACTACAGTCCCGTAGTTCTCGATTTCGGCGGGTACGCCCAGCGGGCCGACGAAGTCGGCGATGGCTTCGCCCTCTTTAAGCAGCGCCAGCCGGGCGGTGGTGGCCCCTACCTCCATAAAGACGATGGTCACCGTTCCCTTATCTTTGTCCCAGTCGGCAATGGTCAGCGGGATGCGCTCGCCCCGCTCGTCAATCCTGACCACGACGAACTGACCCGCTCTAGCCTTTTGCGCTACCGCCGGCGCCGCCATCTTAAAAAGATGAATGCCGGGCACCAGGTCTTCTCTCTCCAGAATCTTATACAACCGCTGGCCTCCTTAATCTCGTATCGTCAGAGACATAAAAAAGCTATCTCCAGAAAAGCTCTCCCGGAGATAGCCCCGTTTCTCCCGCTGATAATCGCTCATGCACACCCTAATCCATAAAAATAGAATATCACCAAATGGCCATTAATTCAAGCGTATTTACCCTTAAAAGGCATTGCCTAATTAGCTTTTAGGGTTTATTATATTAAGCACCGCCGTGATAAAGGGGGGTATAAGAATGCTCTCGGAAATGGTTCATATCGGATTCGGTAATATCGTCGCCATGAACCGGGTTGTGGCGATAGCCTCACCAAATTCAGCCCCCACCAAGCGCACCATCCAGGAAGGCAAGAACAAGGGCCTGCTCATTGACATGACCAGCGGACGGAGGACCAAGGCCGTTATCGTCATCGATAGCGGCCATATTATCCTGGCTGCCCTGGCCCCAGAGACCATTGCCGGTAGGTTGCAGGCCATCCGGGGCAGCTCACTGCTGAAACCAGAGCCGGTTGATGAGAAGGTTGAAGTCTAAAGGCGATTCCCTGACCGGCGCCGGCCCGCTGCTGATAGTCCTCTCCGGGCCTTCGGGGGCGGGCAAGGACGCTATCTTAAGCCGGATGAAAAGAACAGGCTACCCCGCCCAGTTTATCACCACGGTAACCACCCGCCCCAAACGTACCCAGGAGAAGGACGGCCTGGACTATAAATTCGTCTCCGCCGGGCGTTTCCAGGAGATGCTGAAAAATAATCAGCTCCTGGAGTACGCCAATGTTTACGGCAACTGGTACGGCGTGCCCGTAGAGCCGGTAAGGCAGGCCCTGGAGGGGGGTAAAGACACCATAGTCAAGGTTGACACCCAGGGGGCGGCGGCCATTAAAAAGCTGGTGCCTCAGGCGGTCTTTATCTTTATCGTGCCGCCTTCAATGGAGGAGCTTAGCGCCAGGCTAAAAGGGCGGCGTACCGAATCGGACTTTGACTGCGACCTGCGCCTGAAAACAGCCGCTGAAGAGATGAAGCAGCTGCCCCTGTTTGACTACGTGGTGGTGAACCGGCAGGATAAAATCAATCTGGCGGTGTCAGCCATCGAGGCTATAATCAGCGCCGAAAAGCACCGGGTAGCCCCCCGGCAAGTCCGCCTGCCCGGCTAGAATACCATCCCCAGCAGCCAGGCAAAGAAGTAGCCCAGCACCGCGCAGATGGGGAAGGTCAGTAACCAGGCGGCCACGATATTACCGGCCACCCCCCAGCGCACCGCCGAAAACCGTCTGGTGGCCCCTATCCCCATGATAGCCGCCGTGGCGCAGTGGGTGGTGCTCACCGGGATACCAAAATGGGAGGCCAGCTCGATAACCCCCGCCGCCGAGAGATTGGCGGCAAAGCCGTGGACCGGCTGCAGGTTGGTGACCCTAAACCCCACCGTTCTGATAACCCGCCAGCCGCCGAAAGCGGTGCCGGTGCTTATGGCCAGGGCGGAAAGGCCGATTACCCAGAAGGGGATATTATCCCATATCCCGCTCCGGCCGGTGTAGATGACCAGCGCCATGGTGATAACGCCGATGGGCATCTGGCCGTCGTTCTTGCCGTGGCTGTAGGCCAGAAAGGCAGTGGTGACCCACTGCAGACGGCTGAAGATAACCCTCATCCGGGCGGGGGCGCTCCGGCGGAAAATCCAGAAGAGGATGACCATGACGACAAAGCCGCCGATAAAGCCGAGCACGGGGGCGGCCACCACCGACGACAGCACCTTTCCCATGACCGCCCACTGTATGGCCCCGATGCCAACCAGGGCGGCGCCGGCGGCGGCCAGCCCGGTAACGAAGCTGTGGGTGACGCTTATCGGCAGCCCCCAGTAGGTGGCTACCGTTCCCCAGACAATAGCCGCGGCCAGACCGGCAATCACCGTCAGGTAGGTAATAGCCTCCGGGACCAGAATCCCCTTACCGATGGTGCGGGCCACCGCCAGGCCAGTGGCGGCGCCGGCGAAGTTGAGTATAGCGGCTATGATGACGGCGTTGCGGGGGGAAATAGCCCGGGTGCCGATAGCGGCGGCAATTGCATTGGCGGCATCGTTAAAGCCGTTAACCACACCGAAGCCGACAGCAAATAGAACAATGATGACAAGAAGCGCCAGGGAGGAATCAGGCATGCTTGATGGCTACCCCTTCCAGTACATCAGCCACGTCCTCGCACCGGTCGGTGGCGCTCTCCATATGGGCGTAAATCTCGCGCCACTTGATGATATGGGCCATGTCGGTGGAATCGTGAAAAAGCTCGGCGATTGCCGAGCGGTAGACTCTATCGGCCAGGTTCTCCAGCCGGTTAATCTCCACGCACCGCTTGAGCACCGCGCTCAACACGATACGCTTGCGCATCTGGGGCAAGACCTTTTCAATTTCCTCTGTGCCCTGTACGATAATATCAGCCAGCTCTTTGGCCCGCTCGCCGGGGCGGTCCACCTTGTAAAGCAGCATGGCGTCCGAGGCGGCGTGAATGAAGTCGGTGACATCATCCAGGGAATGGGCCAGCTGGACGATGTCCTCCCGGTCAAAGGGGGTGACGAAGGTGCGGTTAAGGCGCGACATAATCTCGTGGGTGATGGTGTCCCCCTTATGCTCCAGCTCGGTGATTTCGGCTACCTTGCCCTCAACATGCTCCCAGTCGTTAATCATCTCCTTAAGGCTATGCGCCGCCCTGACCATATTCTCGGCGCTCTCCTGAAAAAGGTCAAAAAATTTCTCCTCGCGGGGGATAAAGGGCAACCTCAAGCTGTCCTCCTCTGCCTGCCAGAGGCATGCCTGAATAAGGGTGGGGGGAGAGGGCCGGGGATGAGAAAGGGAAATTCTAACATCTCGCGCCACTTTGAGTTTAGTTGAGGGGCAGGCGATTGTCAAGCCAGAGAACGGTTGACATCGAGCCGGTAGAGGCCTAAAATTCTCAAATTGTGGGTTATAATGGTAAAATCTAAACCGGTGAAAGATGACCGAGAGCTACCGGCCTAAACCCGGCGATAGATTTTTTCGCCCCCTCCGAATCAAGCGGCTCCGCCTGCGAAGAGTGCTGGGGGTCGCCGCCCTGTTCAGCGCCGGCTACGGCAATGTCGGCTCATCCATCTATTACGCCCTGGGCATCGTGGCCCTGGTGGCCCTGGGGGCCACCCCGGTGGTGCTGGGCATCGCCGGCATCCTCTTTATCTTCACCGCCCTTACCTACGCCGAGGGCACCGCCATGCTGCCCGAAGCCGGCGGTTCGGCCAGCTTCGCCCGGCACGGCTTTAACGACCTAGCCGGCTTTGCCGCCGGCTGGGCACTGATGCTGAGCTATATCGTTACCATCTCAATATCAGCCTTTACCATCCCCCCCTACCTCGGTTTCTTCTGGGAGCCGTTTAAGCTGTCCCCGGTACTGGGCACACTGACCTCGATGGGCATCGTCGGCTTTTTGATGGTGATAAATATCGTCGGCATCAAGGAGACCTCTTTTCTCAATATCGGCGCCGCAGTACTGGATATCACCACCCAGGTGACGCTGGTGGTTATCGGCTTTATCCTGCTGTTTAACCCCCCGGTGTTATTTCACCGCATTATCGACAACTGGCCCACCACCGGCAACCTGGTCTTCGGCATCGCCCTGGCCTCAATCGCCTATACCGGCATCGAGACCATGTCCCAGATGGCCGAGGAGACCAAGCAGCCGGAGAAGAAGGTGCCCCGGGCGCTGATTATGATGATAGTGGCCGTGCTGGTCATCTTCGCCGGCATATCACTGGTATCGCTATCGGCGATGTCCCCCCAGGAGCTTGCCTCGGACTGGGCCAGAGACCCGGTGGCAGGCATAGCCGCCAAGCTGCCCATAGCCCTGCTGGCAGATGTCCTCAAGCCGCTGATAGCCCTGCTGGCCGGCACCATCCTGCTTATTGCCACCAACGCCGGGCTTATCGGCATCTCCCGCCTCGCCTTCTCACTGGGTAGCCATAAGCTGCAGCCGGCCATCCTGGGCCGGGTGCACCAGCGGTTTAAGACCCCCTATATTGCCATCATCATCTTCGGGGTCATTGCCCTGATTGTCCTGACGCCGGGGTTCTTTCACGCCAATGCCTTTGCCAATATGGGCGCCCTCTATGCCTTCGGCTCGCTGCTGGCCTTTATGTTCGCCCATGCCTCCATCCTCAGCATGAGGGTGAGGCAACCCAAGCTGGAGCGCCCCTTCAAGCTCGGCTGGAATATCTTGATTGGGGGACGCGAACTGCCGGTAAGCGCCATCATAGGTCTATTGGCAACCACCACAATATGGATTATCATATTAATTACCCAGCCCTACAGCCGCTGGGTGGGACTTATCTGGATGGTAATCGGCTTTATCATCTACTATTTCTACCGGCGGAAAGCGAATCTGGGATTAACCCGGCCCGCCAAAGCCTGGGCAACTGCCGAGAGGGGGAGAGCGAAATTTCCCAACCGGGAGTAATAAAACCGGGCAAGTGAAGGGAACATGCCAAACAACTACCAGCCCAAACCGGGTGACCGGGTCTTTCATCCCCGACGGATTAAGCAATACCGCCTGAGAAGAATATTGGGTATCCCGGCCCTGTTCAGCGCCGGCTACGGAGACGTCGGTTCGTCAATCTATTACGCACTGGGCATCGTGGCCCTAATCGCCCTGGGGGCCACCCCCATCGTGCTGGCTATAGCCGGGGTTATCTACATCTTCAACGCCCTTACCTATGCCGAGGGCAGTGCCAGCATACCCGAAGCCGGCGGCTCGGCCAGCTTCGCCCGGCACGGCTTTAACGACCTGGTCGGCCTCATCGCCGGCTGGGCACTGATGCTGAGCTACATCGTCACCATGGCCATCTCCGCCTACACCATCCCCCCCTACTTAAGCTATTTCTGGCCGGTGCTGAAAGCCCCGGTAATCGGCACCCTGGTATCAATGGGCATCATCGCCTTCCTGATGATGATAAACGTTCTGGGGGTAAGAGAGTCGTCAAGGGTGAATATATTCTTCATCATCATCGACATCGCCACCCAGGTCACACTGGTCATACTGGGCATCGTACTGATACTGGCGGTAAACCCGGCCGTTCTGGTGCAGCATATGTTCGGGGCCGGTAACTGGCCGTCAACGTCGAACCTCATCTTCGGCATCGCCATTGCCGCCCTGTGTTTTACCGGCGTGGAGACCGTGTCTCAGCTGGCCGAAGAGACCAAGGAGCCGGCCAAGAAGATACCCCAGGCCTATGTCCTGATGATAGTCGCCGTTCTGGTCCTCTTTGCCGGCATTTCTATAGTCGCCCTGTCGGCGATGACCCCCCAGATTCTGGGCGACCCGATAAACGGCTGGGCCAGGGACCCGGTGGCCGGTATTGCCGCCAACCTGCCCTCAGCTACCCTGCAGGATATATTCGCCCCGCTGGTGGCGGTACTGGCGGCCAGCATCCTGCTTACCGCCAGCAATGCCGGCCTGCTCGGCATCTCCCGTCTCTCCTTTAACCTGTCCTCACACCACCAGCTGCCGGCAACCTTAAGCCGGGTACATCACCGTTTCCGGACTCCCTATATCGCCATTATCCTGTTCTGTCTGATAGCTCTTCTGGTCTTAACTCCGGGTTTCTTCTCCACCAACTTCTTCGCCGATTTAGGCGCCTTATACGTCTTCGGCTCCCTGCTCTGCTTCGCCCTGGCCCACGCCGCCGTGCTGAGCCTGCGGATTAGAAAACCGGAGATGGGCCGACCCTTTAAGCTGGGCTGGAACATCAGGATTGGTGGGCGGGAGCTGCCGGTGACGGCGCTCCTCGGCCTGATTACCACTCTGGGAATATGGCTCATCGTGGTAATTACCCAGCCCTACAGCCGCTGGGTAGGACTTATCTGGATGGCCATCGGCCTGATTGTTTACGCCGTCTATCGGCGTAAGGCGCGCCTGCCGCTAACCAGAGTACCCAGGAGACCGGGAGAAGGGGTATTGTAGATTTATTTCCAGAAGGTTATAATACCGAATGCCCCGTAACCAAGGGGAATAGAGGGTTATGGAGTTTACTAAAATACTGGTGCCGGTGACCGGCCGGCCGGTTGATGACGAGACCATGAGGCTGGCCTGCCAGCTGGCCAGGAAAAATAAGGGCAAAATCTGGGCGGTCTACGTTATCACGGTCAAGCGCTCCCTGCCCCTGGATGCCGAGATAAGGTCGGAAACGACTAAGGCTGAGGAAATACTGGACCACATCGCCACCGTGGCTGAGGAGGCAGACTACGAGGTGGAGACCGACCTCCTCCAGGCCCGCGAGGTCGGGCCTACCATCGTCGATGAAGCCGTAGAGAGAGGGGTTGACCTGATAATAATGGGGCTTTCCTACAAGCGGCGCTTCGGGCAGTTCAGCCTGGGCAGCGTGCTGCCCTACGTGCTCCAGAACGTCCCCTGCCAGGTCATACTCTATCACCAGTATACACCCTAGAATTTTAATATTAAGGGTTTAAGGTCATGAAAATATTAATTATGGGCTGCGGAAGGGTGGGTGCCCGACTGGCCGGGCTTTTAGACATCGAGGGGCACACCGTTACCATCCTGGACACCGACGCCTACAGCTTCCGGCGGCTGCCAGCTGAGTTCGGCGGCACCGCCCTGGTAGGCAACGGCATGGACGAGGACGTGCTCACCAAAGCCGGCATCGCCGAAACCGATGCCTTCTTCGCTCTAACCCAGGGGGACAACCGCAATGTCATGGCCGCCCAGATTGCCAAGCATATTTTTAAGGTACCCAGGGTGCTCTGCCGCATCTATGACCCGCTGCGCCGGGAGCTCTTTAATTCCCTGGGCATAGAAGCCTTCAGCCCCACCACCATATTCGCCCAGATGCTGAAGGAGAAACTGGAGTCGGCGCCGGAGGAGGAGGCTAAATAATGTATGTCATCGTTATCGGCGGGGGTAAGGTGGGCTATTACCTGGCCACAGCCCTGCTCGGCCAGGGGCATGAGGTACTGGTGGTGGAAAAGGACCCGCTACGGACCGAGTTCATCCGTAACGAGCTGGGCAGCGTTTGCATGCGCGGCGATGGCTGCGAGGTAGCCACCCTCACCGAAGCTGGCACAGGGCGGGCGGATATGTTTATTGCCGTGACCGGCGACGACGAGGACAACCTGGTCGCCTGCCAGGTAGCCAAGCATAAATTCAATGTGCCGCGGACGGTGGCCCGCATCAATAACCCCAAGAACGAGGCTATCTTTAAAGAGATGGGGATTGATGTTGCCGTGAGCAGCACCAAAATCATCCTGGAAAGCATCGCCGAAGAGTTACCCACCTACCCACTGATCCACCTGCTCGATATCAGGGACAGGGGGCTTGAGATTGTGGAGGTGAAAATACCGGCCGACGCCAAGACGGTGGGCAAAGAAATAAGGGAGCTTTCCCTGCCGCCGGAGAGCCGGCTGTTTCTGATTATTCCCAAGCTGGAGAAGCCCCAGGTGCCCACCGCCAGCACCGTCCTTCAGGCCGAAGACCAGATAATAGCTATCACCACCCCCGAGTCGGAGGAGGCGCTGAGGACCGCTCTCAGAGGCTCCTGACCCCTTCCGGCTACCCCTTTTAGAATCCCGCAGCCCTTAAAGGACCAGCGGCTAATCTTCGGTGCGACCCCAGGGATAGAAAGCCAGTAACAGTATGAAGAAGACGCCGTCAGTGATAATCGCTCCCATCGCCTGTCTGAAATCAACGTAGCCCATGAGAACCGAGAACACGGCGATGGCTACGAACAGAATCGACCACAGCAGGGCGAACTGCACCCAGGCAATGTGGCGAAGGATATCCCGCGACCCGGCGATGATGAGAAAGATACCGCCGGCAATGAGAGAGATGCCTGACGCCGCCAGGGCGTACAGCCCTGGATTACAGACATCGGGCATTTCTCCCAGATTCATCATGGCTGATATCACATTGGGGAAGAAAGCCTGCAGCACGCCCAGCACAACCGCCAGCGACCCATAGACAATCAGGATTACCTTCAGAGCCTTTAACATGGTCCACCTCCCTGGTTAAAGTGGCGTTATTATAACACTTCCTTAACATTTGTCTAGACCTTTTCTTCTATAAAGCGTGGAAAAACAAAAGGCGACTTTACCCCAAGGGGCGGGGCGTAAGCCTTCCATATAAGGGCAGGTGGGCGGGAATAGATATAATTGGGGGTGGAGACTACAAATGTACATACTGCTATACAGTTCTATTCATCACCCAGTGTTATTCTGCTATACTGGTTTAAGCAAATTATGGCCAGGCAAAGACTCTGGACAGTTATAATCATCTTTCTGATAGCCGTTATCGTTACCGGCGGGATAGTCGCCTGGCAGAGATACACCCCTCCCCACACCATAGAGATTTCCCTGCCCACTCCCACAGAGACAAGCGCGACTGTCTCTCAGCCAGAAGCGCCGCAGAAGATAGACATCAACCGGGCGGAGGCCTGGCTGCTGGAGGCTTTACCCGGCATCGGCCCGAGCAAGGCGCAGGCCATCATCGACTACCGCCAGCAGAACGGCGGATTTGCGCACATCACCGAGATAACCAGGGTCGAGGGCATCGGCCCGGCTATCTACGAGCAGATTAAAGAGCTGATTACCGTAGGCGACTAAGGCTTCGAGGTAAATATTGGCGCTTATATACTTGAGCGGTGCTTGGCTGGCCGGTATCTACCTGGGGTCAAGGTTTGCCCTGCCACCCCCCTTAATCCTCATCGGTCTTCTACCCCTCCCCCTGCTCTTCTTCTTCCGCCATAAGCGCCGGGTAATAATCTTAACCGCCGTCTGCCTGGTTGCCTTTTTCGGCGGGGCTTTATGCTACCAGGCGTCCCTGCCCCCCGACGACGCCAGCCACCTCCAATTCTACAACGGCCAGGAGGCGGAGATTCAGGGAACAGTTAGCGCCGACCCCGAAATAAGGGACAGCTCAACCCATATCCGCCTCTCCGCCAGCCAGATAAACGGGGAAAAGGTAGGCGGGGATGCCCTGCTCTTCGTCCCCCGCTACCCCGAATATAGCTACGGCGACGTGCTCCGGGTGAGGGGAACCCTGGAGACACCGCCCCGGCTCGGCGACTTTGACTATCAGGGCTACCTGGAAAACCAGCGAATCTACTCGACCATGCTCTATCCCGATATAGATGTTTTGGAGACGGGGCGGGGCTTCAAGCCGCTGGCCTGGGTCTATTCACTAAGGAGCAGCCTTTCCCAGAGTATCGCCCGGGTCATGCCCGAGCCGCAGGCATCGCTGGCGCAGGGCGTCGTCCTGGGCATCAAGTATAACATTCCCCAGTTGGTAAGGGACGACTTCGCCCGAACCGGCACCGCCCACCTGCTGGCCATATCCGGCCTGCACCTGAGCATCCTGGCCGGAATACTGCTCAGCATCGGCATCTGGCTCTTCGGCAAAAGGCGCTATGTCTATATCTGGCTGGCACTGGGGGTAATCTGGCTCTACGCCGTAATCAGCGGCTTTAATCCGCCGGTGGTGCGGGGGGCAATCATGGCCAGCCTTTTCTTAAGCGCCGAGCTGCTGGGGAGGCAGCGCACCGCCATCACCTCGCTGGCCTTCGCCGCCGCCATCATGGTGGGCATTGACCCGGTAATACTCTGGGACGCCGCCTTCCAGCTCAGCTTCCTGGGCATGGCCGGCTTAATCTTTATCGCCCCGCCCCTGATGGGCCTGGGGAGAAAAATAGTTAATAAAGCCATCGGGGAGGAGGGGGTGGGGGCATCGCTGGCCAATATCGTCACCGACAGCTTCAGCGTGACCCTGGCCGCCACCCTGGCCGTCTGGCCGGTGGTCGCCCACTATTTCGGCATCGTCTCCCTGGTCGGGCCGCTGGCGACGTTCTTAGCTTTACCGGCCCTGCCGGCGCTTATCGTTCTGGGGGCGCTGGCCGGGCTGGTGGGGCTGGCCCTCCTGCCCGTCGCCCAGGGCATCGGCTGGCTGGCCTGGCTCTTCGCCTCATATATGCTGCTGATAGTGAGGGGGCTAGCCTCACTGGATATATCCTCCGTCGAGGCGGACTGGATAAACCCAACCCTGATGGTGAGCTACTACGCCGTGCTGGCGCTGGTGATATGGCTGGTGAGCCAGCGGGGGCTGTTGCCTAGGGTTGGCAACTGGCTTAAAGACGGGGCAAGCCGGTCCACCAGACTGGTCTCCCGGCTGCGGCTGAGGTGGGTGCTGCCGCCACTATTGATACTGGCCGTCCTGGCCACAACCGCCGCCGCCACCATGCCCGACGACAGGCTGCGGGTGAGCTTTCTCGACGTCGGCCAGGGCGACGCCATCCTCATCCAGAGGGGGAGCCAGCAGGTGCTGGTTGACGGCGGCCCCAGCCCGCAGGCGCTTAACCTGGCGCTGGGGGAGAGGATGCCCTTCTGGGACAGGACGATAGAGCTGGTGGTGCTTACCCACCCCCACGCCGACCACCTCACCGGGCTGGTGGAGGTGCTCAAGAGGTACCGGGTGGAGCAGGCGCTCTACCCCGATTTGGAAGACCCGTCTCCGCTGTACAGAGAGTGGCAGGGACTGGTCGGGGAAGATACCCAGGCTACCATCGCCCAGGCCGGGCAGGAGATTGACCTGGGCGGCGATGTAATAATAGAGGTGCTCAACCCCCAGACACCACCGTTGGCCGGTACCGATTCCGATTTAGACAATAACGGTGTGGTGCTGCGCCTGACGGCGGGCCGGGTCAGCTTTCTGCTTACCGCCGATATACACGGGGAAGGCGAATTTGAACTGATTACCCAGGGAAACGACTTAGCCAGCTCCGTGCTTAAAATTGCCCATCACGGCTCCAAGACCTCCACCACCGCCGAGTTTCTGGCTGAGGTCAGCCCGGCGGTGGCGGTTATCTCGGTGGGGGAAAACAGCTTCGGACACCCCAGCGGTGAGGTGATAGTGAGGCTGGCCGAGAAGCTGGGTGAAGATAACATCTACCGCACCGACGAGCAGGGAACGATAGAGTTTATCACCGACGGGGAGAGGCTGTGGGTCAAGACCAGGTTGTGATAAGATGTAGCTGGAATAACCAAAGGAGAAAACAGTTATGGCACTGAAAAAGATGCGGCAGCCCTCTCTCCGGGAGGTAAAAGAGGAACGGCTGAAGCTCGACCTGGAGCGCTTCAGGCAGAAGGCGCTGGAGCTCGGTGCCTCGGCGGCCGAGGTCATCTCCGCCTCCCAGGTGCTGGTGCAGGAGCGGGTCTGGCTCAAGTGCCTGGTGCCTCTCTGCCATATGGCCGGGACCAACCCCTACTGCCCGCCCAATACCCCCCAGCCCGATTTCATCAGAAAAGCGCTCAGCCAGTACCGCTGGGCGGTACTGTTTAAGAGAGACGTGGAGAATCTGGAAGAATACGTAGCCACCTCAGCCGCCCAGCAGAAGGAGCAGGCCGGGCTGGAGGTAGCCAGGGGCTACCATAGAAAGACCGTCGAGATTGTGGGGCTTTTAGAGACCTACGCCCAGTCCGAGGGCTACGACCTGGCCATGGGCTTCTCGTCGGGCAGCTGCCGGATTAACCTGTGCAACGGGGCGCCCTGCGCCTTTATCGAGGAGGGGGAGTGCCGCTTTTCCATGATGGCCAGGCCGTCAATGGAGGGGGTGGGCATCGATGTCTTCGACCTCTGCAACAAGGTGGGGTGGAAGGCCTACATGATTCGCAACATCGAGCCCGACCTGAGCGTAATTCCCTCAGGGGTCTCGGTGGGCATCGTCTTTATTTATTAGAACCCCTAACCTTTTCCCCCCTCAGCCGTTAAAGTCTATTAGAACTATTAACGATAAGGGGGGACTATCATGAAAAAGCTAATCATAGGGCTTTTGCTTTTGGCACCACTGGCGTTGCTGCTGGCATCGGTCTCCTGCTTTGCCCCGGCCGCGGAGCCACCGACAACGTACCTGCCGCCAGAAGAGGGGTGGACAGGACCACAGCCGCCGTTGGTGATACCGCCGGCGCAGTCACCGCCTGGCTTTATCTGGGACAGCGGGGCTGACGAGGGCAAGGGCACCGTGGTCCTGGTCACTAACGAAGACATTGACCAGCGGATGATAGTCCGCAGCGGGAATATGTCGCTGGTGGCGAAGGACGTGACCCAGGTCATGCAGGCGATAACCCAGTTGGCGGTAGGCCATAACGGCTACGTTGTCTCCTCAAGCGTCTCCGGCGAGGAGGAGGGGATGAGGGGCTGGATTGCCATCCGTGTCCCCGATGATAAGTTCGAGCAGGCGCTGGCCGAGATAAGGGGCCTGGCGGTAAGGGTGGAGGAGGAGAGCACCAGCAGCCAGGACGTTACCGAGGAGTACATCGACCTGGAAGCCAGGCTGGCCAACGCCGAGGCCACCGAGCAAGAATTCCTGGCCCTGCTGGACAAGGCCCAGGACGTGGATGATATCCTAGAAATCTACGAAAGCCTCTCCCGGGTGCGCCAGGAGATAGAGCAGATAAAGGGGCGGATGCAGTACCTGGAGCGGACGTCGTCAATGAGCCTGATTTCGGTGTCCTTGAGGCCCGAGTTCAGCGAAAAACCACCGGTTCCCCCCGGCTGGAACGCCCTGGCGATATTCAAGTCCGCCGCCAGGGGGCTGGTCATCACCGGGCAGGTACTCGGCACCATCGCCATCTGGCTGCTGATATTCATCCCCATCTGGGGAACGGCGCTGGGCATCATCCTGTGGCGTCTCCACAAGCGAAGGGTGAGGGGATAAAGCAGACTAGGCAGGGAAAAGCCGCCTGAGGACCTCCTCCTGGCTTAAATCCCTGACCGAGATGAGCTTGTTGCGGGAGGTATGGCCCCGGATAATGGCCAGGCGGCCCCTGCTCACACCCAATTGCTGGCTTAAGAAGGCGATTAACTCTCTATTGGCCTGGCCTTTAACCGGCGGTGCCGCTATCCTTACCGCCAGTACCCCACCCTCCAAGCCGACTATCTGGTTGCGGGGGGCGCTGGGGTAAACATGCAGGGAGATCCTGGTTTCGTTTAAGCCGGGACTAATACTCACCGCCGCGGGCCAGGGTAAAGACAATGCTGGCCAGGAGTAGAATACCCGACAGGGCAAACCAGAATAGCCAGGTGAGCTCAGCGCCCATTAACGGAATCGCCTCTAGGGCAGTGACAATGCCCATCGCCATACACAGCCCGCCAACAATACCCGTAATCCAGGCTAAGGCAGTCATAACAGTACCTCCTTCCTGTAAGTACCGGCGGCTAATAACTTTAGCTTTATTTTAGCCAGCGATTCGTATTATAATGAAAGACCGGCGCATTCAACTAAAGTTCAGAGGTATGATAGCATGAAGCTTCTAAAAAATCTATACTACTACCCGGAAAAGGGGATGATGGACTGCAATACCTATGTGATTAGGGACAAACTTAGCCTGCTCATTGACCCCGGGCTCAACGACTTCCTGCCCGAACTGCTCCGTGACCTGCAGCGGGACGGCATCGACCCCAAGACCATCAATATCATCATGAACACCCACCTGCACGGCGACCACTGCTGGGGCAACGAGGCCCTTAAACAGGCCTCCGGCGCCGAAATACTGCTCCATAAAGTACAAAAACAGCTGGGGGACGCCGCCGCCAACCAGGCAGCCAAGTTCTTCGGCGTGCCCAGCTCTCAGTTCAGCGAGGATAGGGTTATTGACGAAGACCGCCTGAGCCTGGGGGAGACCGAGCTGGAGATTATCCCCTCCCCGGGGCACTCCCCGGAGAGCATCTGCTTCTACTGGCGCGACGCCAAGGTGCTCATCTGCGGGGATGTCATCTTCAACCAGAACACGGGGCGGGTTGACCTGCCCGGCGGCAGCGCCGAGCAGCTTAAAAAGTCCATCGAGAGGCTGTCCAAACTTGATGTGGAATACCTGCTTCCCGGCCACATGGACATCGTTACCGGCGCTGACAACGTGAAGCGCAACTTTGAATTCATCAAGCAGCACGTCTTCGGTTATCTATAAAAATGATGCCAGACTCTTTTGAACTAGGGCCGATAAGGCCGCCCAGCGAGGCCTACTCCCTGCTCATCCGGGCGACCAAGAACTGCTCCTGGAACCGCTGCAAGTTCTGTCATATCTACAAGGGGCAGCGGTTCGAGCTGAGGCCGGTGGAGGAGGTCAAGAAGGATATACTGGCCGCCAAGGCGATACAGGACGGGCTTAAAGCCCTGGCCTGGAAATCCGGCTACGGGGGCAGCCTGGAAGCGGTGGCCGCCGCCGTCTTGAGCAATCCGCCCAGCCAGGCCTATTTCAACGTCGCCCTCTGGCTTTACCACGGCGGCAGCAGCGCCTTCCTCCAGGACGCCAATACCCTGATTATGCCCACCCCCGACCTGGTCGAGGTAATCAAGTTCCTCAAAGAGACCCTGCCCAGCATCACCCAGATAACCAGCTACGCCCGCTCCAAGACGGCGGCCAAGAAGAAGCCGGAGGAGCTGAAAGCACTCCACGAGGCCGGGCTCTCCCGGCTGCACATCGGGCTTGAGTCCGGCTACGACCCCTTACTCAAGTACATGGACAAGGGGGTCACCGCCGCCGACCACATCAAGGGGGGCAGAAATGTAGTTGCCTCGGGCATCTCGCTGTGCGAATATGTCGTGCTGGGGCTGGGGGGCAAAAAGATGTGGCGGGAGCACGCCGTCGAGACGGCCAAAGTGCTAAACCAGATAGACCCTGCCTTCATCCGGATAAGGACGCTGACGGTTAAAGAGGGGATGCCCCTCTACGATGAGGTACAGAAGGGCAATTTCGTCCGGGCCAGCGACGAGGAGATAGTTGAAGAGGAGAAGCTGCTCATCGAGAACCTGGACTGCCACTCTTATTTCGTCAGCGACCACATCACCAACCTGCTCCAGGAGATTGAGGGTAGGCTGCCCGATGATAAGGAGAAAATGCTGGCAACTATTTCCCGCTTCCAGTCACTTTCCCCCGAGGAGAGGCACAACTTCCAGGTGGGGCGCCGTGTGGGGATATACAATGAGCTGGACGACATGGAGGACGAGCAGAAGCACAGGCTGGCCGAGCGCGCCATCGAAAAGCTCAGCGACGACGGCAAAAGGGTCAGCAACGAGACCATCTACTTCCTCATGGAGCGGTTTATATGAGCCTTGAGGAGGAAATCGGCAAACTACTGCGGCGGAAGGGGCTGACGCTGGGGGTAGTCGAGTCCGCCACCGGCGGGCTGCTCTCCCACCGCATTACCAATATCGCCGGAAGCTCAGACTACTACAAAGGCTCGGTGACCGCCTACAGCAACCAGGTCAAGATGGGGGTGGTGGGGGTCAAAGAGGCTACCCTGAAGCGGTACGGGGCGGTAAGCGCTGAAGTGGCCAGGGAGATGGCCGGGGGCGGTAGAAAAGCCTTAAGCGCCGATATCTGCATCGCCGATACCGGCATCGCCGGGCCGGGCGGGGCCAGTGCGGGAAAGCCGGTGGGGCTTTTCTATATCGGCCTGTCACATAAGGGCGGGACCTTCAGCCGTAAGCATAATTTTACAGGGGACAGAGAGCAGAACAAGCAGAGCGCCGCCGAGGCCGCCCTCCAATGGCTGAAGGAGTATTTATCGGGGTTAAAATAAGGGCTTTTCCCCACCTACCTTCCCCCTACTAGCGGTTGTTTTTCTTCCCACCCTCCCACCCTACAGAAGTGATACTTCTATCAACTTCTTCTCGGGGGTGGGGAAAGAAAGTTCCAGAAGCGGAGCTTATGAGGGCGGGTGGGTATGGGAAGAAAAACACTGGTTAAAAACGGGGCGGAGAAACATTGCCAACATAGCTTATCTCTGCTATACTCTGACATACTTCAAAAGAGGAACTTAGATGAAACGGGTTGACGGGCGCAACTGGGACGAACTGAGGCCGGTAAAGATAACCCCGGGCTACCAGAGCTTTGCCGAGGGCTCGGCACTGATAGAACTGGGCAAGACCAGGGTTCTGTGCTCGGTCAGCGTTGAGGAGAAGGTGCCACCCTTCCTGAGGGGCGGGGGCACCGGCTGGATTACCGCCGAATACGGCATGCTGCCCCGCGCCACCGTCACCCGCTCCTCCCGCGAGGCAGCGCTGGGCCGGGTGGCCGGGCGCAGCCAGGAAATCCAGCGCATCATCGGGCGCTCGCTGAGGGCCGTAACCGACCTCGCCGCCCTAGGGGAAAGGACAATTATCATAGACTGCGATGTCCTCCAGGCCGACGGCGGCACCAGGACCGCCGCCATTACCGGCGCCTACGTCGCCCTTCGCCAGGGGCTACAGACGCTGGCCAATATGGGGATAATAGCCTGCATCCCCTTAAAGAGCGCCGTGGCCGCCACCAGCGTCGGCATCGTCCACAGCCAGAAGCTATTAGACCTCTGCTACGATGAAGACTGCAACGCCGCCGTTGACTTTAACGTGGTCATGACCAGCCAGGGTGATTTTGTCGAGGTGCAGGGCACCGCCGAGGGTAAGCCCTTCGCCAGGGAGACCATAGACTCACTGCTCAATCTGGCTGGCAAGGGCATCAGTGAGCTTTTCCAGGCGCAGCGGGCCGTCCTTGAGGCTGCCGCACCGGGCAGCTAGGGCCTGACCTGGCCACTGCCGAAGATAATCCACTTGTAGCTGGTAAGTTCTTTTAACCCCAGCGGGCCGCGGGCATGGAACTTCTGGGTGCTGATGCCCACCTCCGCCCCCAGCCCGAACTGACCGCCATCGGTAAAGCGGGTGCTGGCATTGACGTAGACGCAGGCGGCATCCACCTCGTTCAGGAAGCGCATGGCGGCGCCGTAGTCCTCGGTAACGATGGCCTCGGAGTGCCCCGAGCCGTAGCGCTCGATGTGCTCCAGCGCCTCGTCCAGCGAGTCCACCACCCTGACCGCCGCCACCAGCGCCAGAAACTCCCGGCCCCAGTCCTCACCGGTGGCCGGTTTTAGCCTCAGAGACGGCTTCGATTTAAGGATAGCCATCGCCCGCTGGTCACAGCGCATCTCCACTCCGGCCTCGGCCAGCTCGGCCGCCGCTGGCGGCAGGAAACTCTTGGCAATATCGGCATGGACCAGAATCGTGTCCAGAGCATTACAGACGGTGGGCCGCTGCACCTTGGCGTTAAAGACAATGGCCACCGCCTTATCTATATCAGCGCTGCTGTCCACATAGGTATGGCAGACGCCGATGCCGCCGGCCACCACCGGCATGGCCGCCTTCTCCCGGATAAGCCTTATCAGGCCGGCCCCGCCCCGGGGTATCATCAGGTCGATATACTGGCGCAGTTTGAGCATCTCGTCGACCAGCGCCCGGTCGGTATTCTCAATGAACTGCACCGCCCCTTCCGGTATACCGGCTTTTTCCGCCGCCCCCTGGACGACCTTAGCCAGAGCGCTGTTGGAGTGGAGCGCCTCCTTGCCCCCCCTCAGGATAACGGCGTTGCCCGACTTGAGGCAGAGGGCGGAGATATCAACGGTGACGTTGGGCCGACTCTCGTAGATGGCGCCGATGACCCCCAGCGGCACCCGCTTGCGGCCTATCACCAGACCGTTGGGCAGGGTGCGCATGTCAAAGACCTCGCCCACCGGGTCGGCCAGCGCCGCCACCGCTAAAACGTCCTTGGCCATAGCCGCCAGGCGCTCCGGGGAGAGCATCAAGCGGTCGAGCATGGCGGCGTTCATGCCCGAGCTGTGCGCTTCATGGTAGTCAAGCTGGTTGGCTGCCAGTATCTCCTCGCGCTTGGCCAAAAGGTCGGCTGCAATATTATGTAAAGCTTTATTCTTGACCTCGGCGGAAAGATAAGCCAGACGGCGGGAAGCCGTCTTGGCCGTCCTGGCCTTCTCTTCAAGCTCTTTATTTGGGGATTCCATGTTCTTACTCCTTCGGCTTAGTCTAGATTGCCCATCCCCTTGAAGGAATAGCGGTAGCGGGTGGGGGTGCCGGTGGCAGCCCGGCCCACCTCCTTGTGGATGGCACACAGGCCCCGGCGTCCGTCCTCAAGCTCAATAATATATCTGATTTTGTCATTAATGCGGCTGTAGTCGGTAGAGATAAAATCGCCCCACCACCTGGCCCCGGTATCGCCCACCAGCCGGTAGTCAATGCCAATCGCAGTATTTTCGTTGCCGAGTGGATAAATTTTGCCAATACTCAATTTAAGCCTGCCTCCTAGAGCACTACCAGATTATTCCGATGGACCACCTCGGAACCGTAATCGTAACCGAGAAGAGTGACAATCTTCCCGGAGTGCGCCCCTTTAATAGTCTTGATGTCCGCCGAGCTGTAGTTGGTGATACCGCAGCCAAGGCGTACCCCTTCCGGGTCATAGATATTGACGATAGCCCCCCGCTGAAACTCGCCCTCCAGGTCTTTGATGCCGGCGGCCAGCAGGCTCCGCTGCTTCTGCTTGAGCGCCTGAGCGGCGCCGGAATCCACCACCAGCCTGCCCTTAGTGGATAGGCCGCTGAGCATCCAGCGCTTGCGGCTCTCCCGCCGGCTGCTGGTGGGCAGAAAGCGGGTGCCAACCGGCTCACCCCTGGCCAGCCTCAGGATAACATCCGACTCCCGCCCGTCGGCGATGACCACCGTCACCCCGAAGGAGGTGGCCAGCTTGGCGGCGGCTACCTTGGTCATCATGCCGCCGGTGCCCAGCCGGCTGGCAGTATTGGCCGCCAGGCGCTCGATTTTAAGGTCCACCCTCTCCACCTGCTGGATAAGCTGGGCATCGGGGTGGCGGTGGGGGTCGGCGGTATGGAGCCCGGCGGTATCGGTCAGAATCATCAGCAGGTCGGCGTCAATCAGGTTGGCCACCATCGCCGACAGGTTATCATTATCGCCGAAGGCCGCCTGGTGAAGCTCGTCCACCGCCACCACGTCATTCTCGTTGACCACGCAGATGACTCTTAGCTCCAGCAGAGCCAGCAGGGTATTGCGGGCGTTGAGATAGCCGGCCCGGTCCAGAAGGTCAGCCTTGGCCAGAAGCGCCTGGGCCACGGTGATATCGTAGCGGCCGAAGAGCCGCTCGTAGAGGCCAACCAGGCGGTGCTGGCCCACCGAGGCCAGCACCTGCTTGAAGGGTATGTCCTTGAGCTCTTTGGTCAAGCCCAGCTTCTGCCGGCCCGAGGCTATAGCCCCGGAGGAGACTATGACCAGCTCCCGCCCCTGAGTGTGCAGCTGCGCCAGCTGGGCAGCCAGGCCTGATATTATCCTCTCGTCAAGGCGCTCGCTGCCGCCGGTAAGCAGGCCGGTGCCGAACTTGGCCACTATCCGCTTATAAGCCGTAGCCGATTTGTCCATAGCATTTACCTGGATAAGCGGCTACATTATAACAAGCGGGGAGAGGTTGGACAAGGCGGGGGCATAGAAAGTTTTAACCCCTACTCTATAGCTGATTCCTTGCTGTAGAGCCGATTCTTCCAGCGGACGCCAGCCCCGACTACCTGCCGTGAGCCAGCGTAGAGGGCGGTCAGGATAAGAAAGGTAAAACCGAGCGGGTGGAGGAAGGCCGAGACCACCGGCTCTTTGAAACGGCTGTCCACCAGCCAGCGCATGCCGAATACCATCACCACCTGAAAGCCAATGATGGCCCCCCAGCCGGTGGGCGCCACGAACAGTTCCTGCCACAGCCAGTAGAAGGGGGCCAGGAAGAAAAAGTAGCCGGCGGCAAGTAGCAGGGCCAGGAAGATTCGGGACATCGCCGCCACCGAATACATCCACTTGACAAAACCCTCACACATCGCCCCCACATCGTGGTACATATTACAGGACACCACCGGCGACAGGTCAATGGCGATATGCCGACTGCCACTACGGTTTATCTCCACACCCAGCCAGACGTCTTCGATTATCCTCGATTTTACCGCCTGGTGCCCGCCAATCTTCCAGTAGCCCTCACGGGGAAAGAGGAGGAACTGCCCGATAGCCAGCGACGGCCTGGGCTTACGGGAACGGTGCAGCCACCAGATGGGCAGCCAGCTCATGATGACGAAATATAATACCGGTATAGCTATCTTCTGCGGCAGGGAGTTAGCCAGCTGGCGGGGGAACCCGGAAAGCATGCCAAGCCTGTTGGATTCCATAGCTACGGAAAGCACGCTGCGCAGCATATGGGGGGCGTGTATGGTATCGGCGTCAACAAACAGGAACCAGGAGCCTCTGGCCTGCCGGGCCAGCTGATAGCAGGCAAAGGTCTTGCCCGCCCAGCCTTCAGGGAGGGGCTCTGACTGGAAAAAGCGGATGCGGCTATCCTGGGCGGCCATCCGCTTAACGATTGCCGCCGTATTATCCGAGGAGTGGTCATCAATAACCAGAATCTCAAAGTTGGGGTAGTCCTGCGCCTGCAGCGACCTGAGGCAGGTCTCGATATTATCTTCTTCGTCCCGGGCCGGAACCATGACCGAGATTAGAGGCGCCGGGACGGGCGGGCGGCTGTCAGGGCGCGGCCTCTTCAAGGCGCGGAGATTAAGGAAGAGGTTAATCATGAACAGAACCAGCCCGCCAGCTATTATCAACTGATACAGCATGCTCTATGTACTCTGCGGTTTTACCGCCTACGAGATTGAAGCCAGGCCAGAATTCTGACCCGGCGCGTGGGAACGGTTCTCAGGTCGCCGAAATGCTTTATGGTCAGTATCGCCAGCGCCCCCAGCATAAATACCGATTCCCAGGAGTTCCCCCTGGTGATTACCAGATAGGCCAGTGTGCCGGCGGTGCCGGCTATCACCGTCCAGGCATCCCTCTCTATAAAAAGAAAGGCTATGAGTATAAAGATAATAAAGGCGAACAGTATCTCCAGGTGGGGCAGCGCCAGGAGGACACCGCCGGTAACGGCTACCGATTTACCGCCCTTAAAGCCAAGGAAGGGAGAGAAGGCGTGCCCCAGTATGGCGCTCAGGCCCACCACCACCACCGCCATATCGGGAAGTCCCCAGACGGCATGAGCCATAAAGACGAAGGGGAAGCCCTTGGCGATGTCCAGGAACATCGCCAGGCCGAACAACTTGCGCCCTCCGGCCCGCATAACATTGGCGGCGCCGGGGTTGCCGTCTCCGTAGTCCCTTATCTCTTTGCCAAGGAACCTGTGCCCCACCCACACCGAGAAGGGGCAGGCACCCAGCCAGAAGGCGGCCAGAGATAGAATGATTACCTGATAATATTCAACCATCCTGACACTACCATAAGGTTGGCGATGCCTAGTACTTCTAGGTCATTAATTTATACCATAACCGCCCCGCCGTCAAGGGGTAGTCTTCTATAAAGGCTGAGGTTTTTACCCCATCTGTTTAACAAACGTTTTATTTCCCACCCACCTTCCCTAAAGAGGCTTCGCCTCTCTTCAACTCTCTCTATTCGTGGGTATTTTGAGAACTTTTCTTTTATTTGGGGTGGGGATAGAGAAATGTAAAAAGGTAAAAACCTTTTTGGTCGGGAGGGTATGGGTAGAAAACGAACTTTAAAAGAGGGGGAAGACGATTGATTGCTCACTATCCGTACCTATGTTAGAATTTTATGAGGGCTAGGCCGTAACGGCTAGCCCTAGAGGCGTTTGGGGAGAATTAAGTTGAAGCTGACCAAGCTGCTGCACCTCATCGAGGGGACGGGCGAATACCAGAAGCTGCTGGAAGAACTGAAAAGGCAAGACGGCAACACCAGCGCGGTGGTGCTGGAGGCAGCCAAGCCCTACCTTATCGCCGCCCTGTATAGTTCTTTAGGCCGTCCCCTGCTGGTGGTCACCGCCCAGCCGGAGAACTGCCGGAAGCTCCACGAGCAGATAGCCGCCTGGAGCAGCTTTAGCGGGGTAAAGCTCTTCCCCGAACCCGATACCCTGCCCTATGAGCGCTTCGCTTCGGACACCGCCACCGGGCTGGAGAGAATTCAGGTGCTGGCGGCTTTGGCGGGTATAAACGGGGGCGGACCTCCCCTGGTAGTTATTTCCGCCCCGTCGCTGATGTCCAGACTGGCGCCGCATCAAGATTTCGCCGCCGTCTGCCACACCATAAAACCGGGGATGGAAATTGAGCCTCTGGAGCTGCTAAAAAGGTGGCAGGACATCGGCTACGAGATAGAAAATGCGGTGGAAATACCAGGGTCGGTAAGCCGTAGAGGCGGCATCCTTGATATCTATCCCCCAACCAGCCAGCTGCCCGCCAGGATTGAGTTCCTGGGCAACACCATCGAGAGCATGCGCCTCTTCGACCCGGCCAGCCAGCGTTCGCTTAACTCTATAGAGTCAATAGCCGTCTGTCCGGCGGCGGAACTGTCATCGTCCAAGACCGACAGCCTGCTCGACTTCCTGCCCGATGACGGCCTTTTAGTGCTGGACGAGCCGTCCAACATCGAGCAGGCCATTAACGACCTGGAGGCGCAGGCCGAAAAGCTGCGCGCCGATAAAATAGAGAGAGGAGAGCTTGAGGCTGGTTTCCCCCGGCCTTATTTTAACTGGGCGGAGCTGGAGCCGAAAATAAAGGTTAAATCAAACTTAAGGCTCACCGCCTGGGGTGCTGGTGATAGTGAGCCCGCCCACAGGTTGAACTTTACCGCCGCACCAGGCTTCGCCGGGCAGCTGCCGGCGCTGGTCAAAAAGGCCAAGCAACTGCTAAAGCAGAGGCAGAGACTGATAATCGTTAGCCACCAGGCCAGCCGCCTCGCCGAGATTCTGGAGCAGGCGGATATTCTGGCCTCGCCGGTGACCGAGATAGAAAAGATACCGCCGCCCGGCTCGCTGACCTTAGTCCAGGGGCTGCTGGGGGAGGGGTGGGTAATGGCTGACCAAACACTCCTGCTCACCGACGCCGAGGTCTTCGGCTTTATCAAGCACCGGCGGCTGGTCAAGAGAAGGCCGGTGCCCCACCACCAGTTCCTCATCGAGCTTACCCCCGATGACTACGTGGTGCACGTCGAGCACGGCATCGCCAGGTTCGCCGGCGTGGTCAGGCTGGGCAACAGCAACGGCGAGAAAGAATATTTGCTTTTAAAATACGCCGCCGGCGACAAGCTCTACGTCCCCACCGACCAGATTGACCGGGTCAACCGCTACATCGGCGGCGGCGACCATGCCCCCACCCTATCCCGGCTGGGCACCCAAGAGTGGAACCGGACCAAGCAGAGGGTGAGGGAGTCGGTGGAGGAGGTTGCCCAGGAGCTTTTAGCCCTCTACGCCGCCAGAGAGGTGGTGCCCGGCTTTTCCTTCTCCAAGGATACCGTCTGGCAGCAGGAGCTTGAGGCCTCCTTCCCCTACGTGGAGACGCCCGACCAGATTGAGGTTCAGGGGGAGGTAAAGACCGACATGGAGAAGAATAAGCCGATGGACCGGCTGGTCTGCGGCGACGTCGGCTACGGCAAGACCGAGGTAGCGGTGCGGGCCGCCTTCAAGGCGGTGATGGACGGCAGGCAGGTGGCGTTATTAGTTCCCACCACCGTCCTCGCCCAGCAGCATTTCGCCACCTTTAGAGAGAGGCTGGAGGCCTTCCCGGTGAGGATAGAGGTATTAAGCCGGTTCAAGACTCATAGTGAGCAGCAGGCAATCATCGAGGGGCTGGCCAGCGGCAGCGTTGACATCTGCATCGGCACCCACCGATTATTGCAGAAGGACATAAAATTCAAGAATTTAGGGCTGCTAATTATAGACGAGGAGCAGCGCTTCGGCGTCAGCCACAAGGAGCACCTCAAGAAGATGAGGCGGGAGGTGGACGTATTAACCTTAAGCGCCACCCCCATCCCCCGCACCCTGCACATGTCGCTGGTGGGGGTGAGGGACATGAGCACCATGGAGACGCCGCCCGAGCAGCGCCTGCCCATCAAGACCTACGTCACCAACTACGACGAGCGGCTCATCCGCGAGGCCGTCCTCAGGGAGATAGAGAGAAATGGGCAGGTCTTCTTCGTCCATAACCGCGTCGAGAGCATAGACCATGTCGCCGAAAAGCTCCAGTCGCTGATACCGGAGGCAAAAATATCTATCGCCCACGGCCAGATGCCGGAGGGAGAGCTGGAAAGGGTGATGAGCGACTTCAGCCAGGGCAAGAGCGACATTCTGGTCACCACCACCATCATCGAGTCCGGGCTGGACATGCCCAACGTCAACACCCTGATTGTCAACCGCGCCGACCGCTTCGGGCTGACCCAGCTCTACCAGCTGCGGGGCAGGGTCGGACGCGGCGCCAACCTGGCCTACGCCTACTTCCTCTTTGACAGGGGGAGGATGCTCACCCCCACCGCCGAGAAGAGACTCAAGACCATCTTTGAGGCCACCGAACTGGGGGCGGGGTTCAGCATCGCCTTAAAAGACCTCGAAATCAGGGGGGCGGGAACGCTGCTCGGCCCCAGGCAGAGTGGCCATATCAGCGCCGTCGGCTTCAGCCTCTACACGCGATTGTTAGCCGATGCGGTTGAGGCCCAAAAGGCCAGGCAGGCCGGAATTCCCGAAGAGAAGAGGCCCTCTCCCCTGCCGCCCCCCACCCTCGACCTGCCCCTGCGGGCCTATATCCCCGAAGAATATATCGCCGATGTCGAGACTAGACTCAGCCTCTACCAGCGCCTGTCCAGGGTGGACAAACTAGAGCAGATAGGGGCGCTGGCCGATGAGTTCAACGACCGCTTCGGCGCACTACCGGCGGAACTACAAAACCTCCTCTACGCGGTAAGGATTAAGATTTTAGCAGCTAAAGCCGGAATAGAGTCCATCGCCACCGAGGACGGCCTTATCGTCCTCCGCCTGTTCGAGGGGATGCAGTTCACCCCAAAGCAGCATGAGCTCCCCCTCCCCGACGGGGTCAGGATGGGGGTGAGGCAGATTAGCCTGAGCTATAAGAGGATAAGGGATTGGAAGGGGGTTTTGGAGGGGATTTTAGGGAATATAGCTTGACATCGGGGAATATAATGGTGCTGCACGATGTATATTTACATTGACGAAAGTGGTAACTTTGGCTGGCCACTTAAAGCCGGTAGCGACCCATATATGCTATTCTCTCTCTTGGTGATTGAAGACCAAAAGTCAAAGCAGGCTATCGCCCAAGCGGTTAGCAGAGCGATTGCAGACCTCCGCAAATGCCACCCAAGCTGTAAAAGCGACCCTGACAAGCGCATTGAGGAGCTTAAGGGCAGCGGAGAACTCCGCGACCGCCCAGATGTTCGTCTGCGCTTCTTCAAGCGAATAGTCAAGAAAGCCAATTTTCACATTTACAGTGTAATCTTAGATAAGCGGGCTTTGAACCAAAAACTTCCAGACAACTATATGGAACGCTACTCAATGCTTCTCCTGAATATTCTATATGCTATCCCAATACCAAAAAATCAGAAATGGGTGACTATGGTGGTGGACAGCCAAGCGAAAGCTGAGCCAACCCAGCCTTTGAAAGTGCGCTACCCCTCTAAAACTAAACGCTTACGCCAAAAAAGAGCGCGGGCTCAAGATACAAATCGCCGTAATCAATACAATCAAATGATTACCGCCGTCTTTAAAAACGTTCTAAAGAAGAAAGGTACGCATCTGCATGTCTGGCACGTTTGCTCACATGATGACCGTTGCCTGCAAGCCGTGGATGTTATCGGGCACTTTATGTACCAAGGGCTAAGATTAAGAGAGGAAAGAGAGTCACTTTTTCAAAGTCTTTCACCTAGGGAAAGAAGCCGAGAACAGCTTGAAAAGAATAAACGATGGCAAAAAATTAAAAGGGAACGCAATACCTGGTTTGAAGCCCGTGCAGTGCTAAAACCCATAATCAAATTCGAAAGACGCCCACCACACTTGGTGAGACAAAGAGTAAGCAAATTAGCAAGACAGTCTCGCCAATATAGGCAAGCTAAATTGCGGGGGCAACCGTGAGGCTTGATTCCTATTACAGTGAGAAAATCCCACTAAGGAAAGGAGAGTTATTTCTCTTGATGATAACCCTCGGCGAGCCGAGGTAAGCGCAGCCGGCTCACTTCAAAAAATTCAAAGGAGCCCGCCGCGGCCATCACCCAGAGAGCCTGGCATTCAACTGCGATGCATAATGAATACCTACTGTGAGTGATGGAGCCCACAGAACACGGCTAACCTACTGGTTTTACACCCCAACTTTAAGTCTATACCTAATGTTTAATTATGTCAATACTGATAAACATTATCGGGGCGGGGGTTACAGAGTCTTTAAGAGGTGAAACCTTTTTGGGCGGGCGGGTATGGGAAGAAAGACGCCGGGGGGCGGGGTTGAAAAATAGCCTCAAAATCGTTACCCTGTATAGAGAAAAGAATTGCACCAAGGAGAAGACGTACTTATGAAACTCAAGAAACTGTCCCGGATAGCCAGCATAATAATGATAGCGGCGGTACTGCCTCTGGCGGCCTGCTCCAGTGGAGAACCCAAACCCAAAAGCTACTCGTCCCCGCCGGAGATGCAGATTGACCCCAGCAAAAGCTACACCGCAACCATAGAGACCGAAAAAGGCAACCTGGTACTGGAGCTCTTCGCCAGCGACGTGCCGGTAACTGTCAACAACTTCGTATTCCTGGCCCGCGAGGGCTTCTACGATAACACCACCTTCCACCGCGTCATCGCCGACTTCATGGCCCAGGGAGGCGACCCCACCGGCACCGGAGCCGGCGGCCCCGGCTACAAATTTGCCGATGAGTTCACCGACCACACCCACGTCACCGGCGCCCTGTCCATGGCCAACGCCGGCGCCAACACCAACGGCAGCCAGTTCTTCATCTGCTATGCCCCACAGCACCACCTCGACGGGCACCACTCTGTGTTCGGCCAGCTTATAGAAGGGATGGATGTCCTGCTGCAAATGAAGAACGGCGACGTGGTAAAGCGGATAGTTATCGAGGAAAAATAAAAGGGGAAGCCCCCCACCCGTTTTATATCTATTCCCGCCCGGCCACCCTTATATGAAAGGGATACGCCCCCCTGGGAATGGGGTTAGGCCTGTGTTTCGCTTCCCACCAAGATGCCGCTATTTCTGGAGCTCGGCGCGGGTATTGACAAAGTTGATTATATTATCGCGGCCGATTATGCCGACGACCTTACCCTCATAAACAACCGGCACCTGGTTAATATCGTTCTGGGCCAGTATCTGCATAACCGTATTCAGGTCCTCGTCAGGCCCTACCGACTTCATGCCGTCAAGCGAGGTCATGGCCTCGCGCACCGACCTGGTACCCCACAGCTCGCGCGGCACCGCCCGGATGTTGTGCATGGTAATCAGGCCCTCGACACGGCCATCGGATATTACCGGGAAACAGCGGCGGCCGGAGGTCAATATATTCTCGTTCACCAGCCGCTCAATGGTGATATCGGGCGGCACCACCATGCAGTCCCGCGACATTACGTCACTGGCCACATGACCTTTGAGCATCTCCTGAAGCATCGTCTGCTGGTAGCTGCCGGCGGCGGCACTCTGCAGGAACCAGCCGATAAGGATAAGCCATATCCCGCCTAAGAAATCGCCGGAGAATATCAGCCATATGCCGCCGAAGATGAAGAGAAAACCGAATATCCGCCCAATCGTCGAAGCCGTCCTGGTGGCCCGCTGCAGGTTCCTGCCCCGCCACCACAGCAGAGACCTCAACACGCGCCCCCCGTCCAGCGGGAAACCGGGTATCAGGTTGAACACGCCGAGCAGGATGTTGATATATCCCAGGTAGAAGGCGATAGCCGCCCCGAACTGGGCCGTTCCGGTAGCTGTGCCGCGCAGGGCGAAATACAGGCCAAAGAAGATGCCTCCCAGCACCAGGCTGCTCAGCGGGCCGGCCCCGGCCATAAGAAATTCGTCCCTGGCGGTCCTGGGTTCACCCGTCATCTGCGATACACCGCCCAGGATAAACAGGGTTATGGACTCTATCTGAATCCCCTCCCTCAGTGCCACTATGCTGTGCATAAGCTCGTGGAGCAGCACCGAGCCAAAGAAAAGGACGCTGGTTAGCAGACCGGCCCCTATTCTCAAAGTCAGGCTCCAGTTCGGCTGAGTGGCCGGAAAGTAATTGGCCGCCAGCGCCCAGGTTATCAGGGCAAAGATAAAGAACCAGGAATAATGGAGCCGCAGAGAAATGCCGAACACCTTGCCTATCGGTATGCCGCCTCTTAACATCTGTCCCTCTCTTTCCAGATAGCAGTCCTAAACCTGCCCTATGGCACTCCGGCGGGCGCTTTGTCGACCTCCACCAGGACCTTGCCTCCCTCGACCTTTACCTTGTAGGTATTCACCGGCCTCGGCGATTTTAACACCCTAGCCATAGATAGCTTGAGACCGGACCAGCCCGTCCACCTGACCACATGACCGTCAACGAGGTCAAACTGGGAGTGATGGCGGGGGCAGGTGACGACGGTCTTTTCCAGCTTTCCTTCGGACAGGCTCGCGCCCATGTGAGGACAGCGGTTGTCGGCAGCGTAGAAATCGTCACCGACCCGCGCCAGAAGAATCTCGCGGTTGCCTACGTTAAACATCTTCATCTGCCCGCTCTGGAGCTCATTACCCCCTGGGACTTCCACGAATTCAGCCATTTTGCACCTCCCGATGCGTTCCCCGGTTCTTTGATAACGTCAAGCATTATTCCGCCGCTAGGGCAGATTTATTTTTAACCTGCAATTCGCTAGGTTAAATAGGTTACTTCTTGATAGCCTTCTTGACCTTCTTCATCATGTCCGGGGAAATGGTCTTCATACCATGTGCCTCGCTGGCATGCTTGGCAATCTTGGTCATGAGCTCGGCCTCAGTGGGGGCACTGGCCTTAAACGGGCAGGCCATGCCGGTGTCGCTACACTTGAATGACGGCATTTTTCTCACCTCCTTTCTATCTGTTTTAGACGAGTTCGCCTTTTATAAAATTGCTACCCGGTCTATTTTCAATTGTTGACCATCAAATAGTCATAAAATCGAACCGGAAAAGATTACGAAATTATGACAATTTGGGGTGACTTGGTAGATGTCGAACTCAGCAGGGGGGAGAGGAGGGGTAAAGAGCCCCTACCCTATCCGCAGCCGGATTTCCTCAGGGGTAACGCTCTCGACAAAGATACTAACCCCGTCGATGGTTATCTCCTGCCGCCTCTTGGGGAAATATAAATTCCAGGCAAAACCCTGATAGCCGCTTGACTTCTTCTGCACGATGGAATAGACGTTCTCCGAGGGCATACCGGCGTAAAAGATATGGTCCTTCCCCCGCCTTAAATGGACCCTCTCACCGACCGCCAATACAACCGGCTCAACCATCTGGGGAACTTCCCCTTATTATTTGTCCTTGATGCCCCGTTCGTGAATATAATCGATGGCATCCTGAACGGTGACTATCTTCTCCGCATCCTCGTCCGGTATCTCAACCTTATTATCGGGACTGCCGAACTCCTCCTCCAGAGACATTATAAGCTCGACCAGGTCCAGAGAATCGGCGCCCAGATCGTCAACAAAACTGGCCGAAGGCACAACCTCGCCTTCCTCAACACCTAACTGCTCAACAACTATCTTCTTTATCCGTTCAAAGACTGTGGGCATCTTTTACCTCCCTATTTTTTAGCGGCAAGTGCGCTAACTGAACCTAAAACTCCGTTAACAAACCTTGACGAACTATCGCTGCCAAACTTCTTGGCCAGCTCGACCGCCTCATTGATGGCGACCTTCACTGGGACATTATTATCAAGTAAAATCTCAAATATTGCAAGTCTTAAGATATTCCGGTCAACGATGGATATCTGCTCCAGCGGCCAGGCCGGAGCGAACTTCCTGATATGCTGGTCAATCTGCTCTTTGTTCTGGATAACGCCACCGACCAGCCTCCGGGCAAAGTCGGCGTCCTCTCCAGCAAGCCCGCTTTCGGCCAGAATATGGGCCAGGGCCGCCTCGACACTATGCCCAGCCAGGTCGGACTCGTATAATACCTGTAAAACTACCGCCCTGGCCCTGCGCCGTACTCCCATCGCTTTAAGCCACCAAAAATATCATTATAGCACTTTGCGCCCGTCATGCAACCAGGAGCCTACATGCCCCCGTTAACGCTTAAGACCTGGCCGCTGATATAGCCCGCCTCCTCGGAGGCCAGAAAGGTAACCGCCTCGGCCACGTCATCGGGGGTGCCAAAGCGGTCAGCGGGGATGAGTCTTTTAATCTCCCGGCGCTGTTCCTCTTTTATCTGTCTGGTCATATCGGTCTCGATAAAGCCGGGGGCAATGGCGTTGACGGTTACACCATGGGAGCCGACCTCCTTGGCCACCGTCAGGGTAAAGCCGATAATGCCGGCCTTGGCCGCGGAGTAGTTGGCCTGCCCCGGGTTGCCGACCTGGCCGGCGATGCTAGAGAGGCTGATAACCCGCCCCCAGCGTGCTTTTAGCATATAGCGCATAACCGCCTTGGTACAGAGGAAGACGCTCTTTAAATCCACATCTATAACCTTATCCCAGTCCTCCTCCGACATCCGCAGCAGGAGCTGGTCGCGGGCGATGCCGGCGTTATTGACCAGAATATCAATCCGGTTATAGGCCTTTAGCGTCTCTTCCACCATACGAGCAACATCCGCCGCTGAGCTGACATCGGCCACTACCGCCAGGCCCTGCCCGCCGTTAGCCTTAATTTCTTCGGCTACTGCCTGTGCCTCCTTCTCCAGTATATCGGAGACCACCACCGCCGCCCCGGCCCCGGCTAATTTAAGGGCGATGGCACGCCCGATGCCCCGGCCAGCGCCGGTGACTATGGCTACCCTATTATTAAGGTTCATCAGCCCACCCCCTGTTTAACGATTGTTTTACTTCCCACCCTCCCACCCTCAGAGGCAGAGCCTCTAAAACTTTCTTCCCCCCTCCTCCAGGGTAGGGAGAGAAGTCTTAAAGAGGTGAAACCTTGTTGGGCGGGTGGGTATGGGAAGAAAACCCCCCTTAAGCTAAATTCTTTACCGCCTCCACGTCGCCGATATTGATAATATTAACGTTCCTGTCAATCCGCTTGATGAGGCCGGCCAGCACCCTCCCCGGCCCGATTTCAATAAAATCAGTCACGCCCCCGTTTACCATATACTCAATCGAGCGCTGCCACTGGACGCAGTTACAGAGCTGATTTAGCAACTCATCTTTAACCGCTTGGGCAGTGGTGAGTGGCTTGGCAGTAGTATTGCCGATAATAGGGATAGCCGGGTCGTTAAATTTAAGGGTGGCCATAATCTCGGCCATTCCGTCCACCGCCGGCTGCATCAGCTCGGTGTGGAAGGCGCCGCTCACCTGAAGGGGGATGGCACGGTACGCCCCTTTATCTTTGACCATCTCCATGGCTCGTTCCAGCTTACCTCTGGCACCGCTGATGACTATCTGTCCCGGGCAGTTGATATTGGCGATGCGGGCGCCGGTCTGCTGGCAGACCTCGGCCAGTGGTGCTTCGTCAAGGCCAATTATGGCCGTCATGCCGCCGGGGATTATCTGGCCGGCTTCATGCATCAGCCTCCCTCTCTCTCTGGCCAGATAGACGGCGGTGGCGAAATCGAGCACCCCGGCCGCCGCCAGCGCGGTGTACTCGCCCAGGCTGTGGCCGGCGACAAAGCTGGCCGGTGGCAGGCCTGAGTTAAGGCTGCGGGCGGCCTCAAGGCAGGCGAAGCTGACGGTGACTATCGCCGGCTGGGCGTTGACCGTCTGGACAAGCTCGTCCTCCGGACCCTCGAAGCACAACTTTGAAATGGGAAATCCCAGCGCTCTATCGGCCTGCTCAAAAACGGCTTGAGCCGCCTCGAAATTCTGGTATAGGTCGAGGCCCATGCCCACCGACTGGGAGCCCTGCCCGGGGAAGACATAGGCAACTTTTGTTGTCTCCGTCAAATTATTCCCCCCGGTTATGCCGCCGGCTTCTTCTTCGGCCCCTTGACCTCGATGACCTCACGGCCGGCATAGCTGCCGCAGGTAGGACAGGCGTGGTGAGACAGCTTGGGACTATGGCACTGAGGGCAATAGTCCAGAGAGGGTATTATCATGCCCAGATGGGCCCGGCGCTTACCCTGCCTCGCCTTGGCGTATTTTCTTTTCGGTAAAGCCCCCATACTAGTTTCCTTTCTCTTTTTTCAGTTTGCTCAGCTCCGCCCAGCGCGGGTCGGTTTCTCGAGAGGGGCAGCCGCAGGGCCCCTGGTTGAGATTCTGACCGCAGACGGGGCAAAGCCCGGCACAATTTTCTTTACAGAGCGGCTTCATAGGAACCGCCAGCAGGGCGTACTGGCGCACCGCCTCGGTCAGGTCGAGGATATGGTTTTCATCAATGGTAAAACTGCCCAGCTCATCGGGGACGGCTATAGCCGCCCCGGTATTAACATCGGCGGTGGGGAAATACTCCTCCTCGATACTCATCTTAAGCGGACACTCAAACTGGCCCAGGCAGCGGCTGCAGGTAAGCTCAACCACGGTATTAAATGTCCCCTTGACCAGTATGCTGCGGTTGGTGCGCATCAGCCTGACTTGACCCTGGACCGGGCGGTCAACGCCGTCTCCGCTTATATCAATAACCTGATTTATCTCATAATCCCGCACCGAGCCTATTGGCGCCCGGAGCAGCTGGGCTACGTTTATCTCCATCGCCTGCCGCCTCCCCTCCAGAGGTAAGTCCTCTATTATAGGCCAACCGTGACGCCTACTGTCAAGCTGAACCGCTACCCCCCAGAACCTTCAGCTTCCTCAGGGCAAAGGCGATCTCATTCCTCAACACCTCGTTGGAGCCCTCGTATATCTGGGTAATCTTGGCGTCGCGGAACATCTTCTCGATGGGGTAGTCACGCATGTAGCCGACGCCGCCGAAGATCTGCATGGCGTCGGTGGTCACCCTCATGGCCGTGTCCGAGGCAAAGACCTTGCACATCGCCGACTCCTTGGTGAAGTTCTTGGCCCCGCCGTCTATCATCCGGGCGGTGGCATAGACCAGCGCCCGCGCCGCCTCCACCCGCGTCGCCATCTCGGCCAGCATCTGCTGTACCGCCTGCTGGGCGTAGATGGGGTGGCCGAACTGGACGCGCTTCTTGGCGTAGTCGATGGCCGCCTCCAGCGCCCCCTGGGCCAGCCCCATCGCCTGGGCGCCCAGGCCGGGGCGGGAGCGGTCCAAGAGCTTCATGGTCAGGATAAAGCCCACCCCCTCCCGGCCGATGATGTTCTCGGCGGGGATGAGGCAGTCCTCGAAGACCAGCTCCCTGGTCGAGGAGGCACGGATGCCCAGCTTCTTCTCCTTCCGGCCGAAGGTAAAGCCGGGGGTGTCCTTCTCGACGATGAAGGCGCTGGCGCCGCGTGGGCCTTTGGACTTATCGGTCAGGGCAATGACGGTATATATCTCGGCATCGCCGCCATTGGTGATGAACTGCTTGGTGCCGTTAATAATATAGCCCTTATCGGTGCGCTGGGCGGTGGTCTTGATGCCGCCGGCGTCGCTGCCGGCTTCAGCCTCGGTCAGGCCGAAAGCAGCCATCTTCCGGCCGCTGGCAACGTCGGGCAGGTACTTCTTTCTCTGCTCGTCGGTACCGTACTCCAGCAAAGTGAATGTCCCCAGGCCGCTGGCGGCATAGCTCACCGCCACCCCACTGCACACCCGGCTCAGCTCCTCCACCACCAGGCACAGGTCAAGGAGACCGCCCCCCAGCCCCCCGTACTCCTCGGGGATATAGACGCCGAACAGGCCGGCATCGGCCAGTATTTTCATTATCTCCCGGGGGAACTCCTCCTTTTCGTCAAGCTCCGCCCGCACCGGCAGCACCTGCTCCTCGGCGATGGTACGGGTCAGGTTCTTTATTTCCTGCTGCTGTTCCGTCAAGAAATAGTCCAAAGCGCTCCTCCTGAACTCGATGTGATAGCCCAACCAAGGATTAGCCAATTATAAGCCAAGCCAGACACCCACTGCAAGACTGACCTCACCTTGACATTAGGCCAGACCGCCATTACAATTTTTCGGGACATATTTTAACCGAAGTCGGGCCGGCTTCCCGGTATTTTAGCCAAAGCCGGCCCAAATATGCTAAACTGGATAGCCTCTAAGTTACCGCCAGAAGGGGGTGAGCCCGATGTTAGCCAAGGCCTTCGTCCTCATCGAAACCGCGGTGGGTAGAAACAAGGAAGTAGCCACCGCCCTGAAAAAGCTAAAAGGGGTGAAATCGGTTGATATCGTCACCGGGCCCTATGACATTATCGCCGTCATCGAGCAGGAGAACCTGAACGAAGTCGGCGACCTGGTCACCACCAGAATCCACCCCATCGCCGGCATCTCCCGCACCGTGACCTGCCTGGCGATAAAGACCAGCTGAAACCGGCCAAAGCTGAAAGACAAATTAAGAGACTGAACTAGAAAGGGAAAAGGCATGGATTTTAGACTGAGCGAGGAGCAGCAGAGGTTCCGGCAGGAGGTCAGCGACTTCCTGAAGGGGGAGATAAAGCAGGGGCTGTGGGAGCCGAGCTGCGACGCCTGGATAATGGGGCACGACCCCGAGTTCACCCAGCGGGTGGCCAAGAAGGGCTGGATTGGCCTGACCTGGCCCAAAGAGTGCGGCGGTCAGGGTCGCTCCTACGTTGACCGGCTCATCCTGACCGAGGAGATGCTGCGCTACGGGGCGCCGGCCGCCTGCCACTGGTTCGCTGACCGACAGATAGGCGGCGCCATCGTCCACTACGGCACCGACCAGCAGAAGAAAGAGCTGCTGCCCATGATTCTGAAGGGCGAGGCCTACGTGGGCCTGGGGATGAGCGAGCCCGACGCCGGCAGCGACCTGGCCTCTCTGAAAACCAAAGCCGCCGAGGACGGCGACTCCTATATCATCGACGGGCAGAAGACCTGGACCAGCGGCGGCAGCAACATGAACTGGATATACCTGGTGGCCAGGACCGACCCCGATGCCCCCAAGCACCGCGGCATCAGCGAGTTCTTCTTCCGTACCGACCTGCCCGGTGTCAGCGTCGCCCCCATCCACGACATCACCGGCGGGGTGCACTTCAACGAGGTCTTCTTCGAGAACGTGCGCATCCCCAAGACCTCCCTCATCGGCGAGAAAAACAAGGGCTTTTACCAGATTTTGAACCAGCTTGACTACGAGCGCAGCGGCATGGAGCGGCTGATGGCCAACTACCCCCTCTTTGAAGCGGTCATAAACTATGTCAAGGAGACCAAGCGAAAAGGCAAGCCGCTGGCCCAGGACCCGCTGGTACGCTCAAAGCTGGCCCAGCTAAAGGTTGAGTTCGAGATAGGGCGGCTGCACATGTACCGGGTGGCCATGGTTATGGACGAAGGCCGGGCCCCCAACTGGGAATCGTCCATGTCCAAGGCCTACGGCACCGCCTTCGAGCAGCACCTGGCCGGCGCCGCCATCGAGATAGCCGGGCTCTACGGACAGCTTTCTCCGGAGTCAAAGCGGGTGCCGATGCACGGCATGGCCTACCACTCCTATCTATCCTCCAAGGGCTACAGCCTGCAGGCCGGCACCTCGGAGGTCCTCAAGAACATTCTGGCGTTGAGAAAGCTGGAGCTACCCAACGAATAAATGAAGCAGATTAATTAGGAGGCAACGATGAACCTAGCTCTCTCCGAAGAACAGGAAATGCTAAAGACGATGGCCCGCGACTTTCTGGCCGATAAGCTGCCCAAGGCAACGGTCAAAGAGATGGAAGAAAGCGAAGAAGGCTACTCAGCCGAGCTGTGGAAGGAGATGGCCGGTCTGGGCTGGATGGGGCTGGCCTTCCCCGAGAACTACGGCGGCAGCGGCATGGGCTTCCTCGACCTGGCCATACTATTAGAGGAGATGGGGCGGGCCTGCCTGCCCGGGCCCTATTTCTCCTCGGTGGTCTTAAGCGGTTTCACCATCCTCGATATCGGCAGCGATGAGCAGAAAGATGCCTACCTGCCCGGTATCTCCAGCGGCGAGACAATATTTACCCTGGCCCTGACCGAGCCCAGCGCCAGCTATGAGGAAAGCGGCATCGAGACCAAGGCCGCCGCCGAGGGCGATAACTACGTCATCAGCGGCACCAAGCTCTTCGTCCCCGACGCCAACGTCGCCGACTACATGCTGGTGGCGGCCAAGACCGGCAAAGGGGTCAGCCTGTTTATCGTTGACGGCAAGAGCCCGGGGATAAGCATCACGGTATTAAAGACAATCGCCAACGACAAGCTGTGCGAGGTGGTCTTCGATAAAGTAAAAGTGCCCAAAGACAACCTACTGGGCAAGCTCGACCAGGGCTGGCCGGAGATAGAGAGGATAATCCAGCGGGCGGCGGTGGGCAAGTGCTGCGAGATGACCGGCTGCATCCAGCAGGCGCTGGACATGACCGTGGAATACGCCAAGGACCGCAAGCAGTACGGCCATCCCATCGGCAGCTTCCAGGTTATCCAGCACTACTGCGCCGACATGGCCACCGATGTTGACGGCACCAGGCTTTCGGCCTACCAGGCGGCCTGGATGCTCAGCGAGGGGCTGCCCTGCACCCAGGAGGTGGCTATCGCCAAGGCCTGGGCCGGGGAGGCCTGCCAGCGGGTTATGGCCCTGGCCCACCAGATTCACGGGGCCATCGGGGTGACCATAGACCACGATTTGCAGTACTACACGCGGCGGGCTAAAGCCGCCGAGGTGAGCTTCGGCGACGCCGGCTTCCACCGGGCGGTGGTGGCTAGGGAGATGGGTCTTTAGTTCAAGCCAGCTCTTCTAGCCTGGCCAGCACTTCGTCTATAGTCGCTTGGGCGGTGGAGGCCCCCGAGGTCACCCCTATTGTCGGCTTGCCCTCGAACCAGGCCGGGTCAATATCGGCCGCCGTCTCGATGAGGTGAGTCTCGGTAACCGCCGAGCACAGCTCGGCCAGGCGGTTGGTGTTGGCGCTGCCCTTGCCCCCGATGACCAGCATCAGCTCGACCTTGCCCGCTAGCTCCAGCGCCTCGGCCTGCCGTTTCCTGATGTCATGGCAGATGGTATCGATGATGCGCATCTCCGAGTCCCGGCCAAAGGCGCCGTCAATAAGCTTCTTGACGAACCCGACGAAATGGGCCGGTATCTGGGTGGTCTGGGAGAGCACCCCCAGGCGGCGGGGTAAGGGCGAAATCTCAAAGACGTCCTTCTCATCCAGGGTGGCCAGACCCCGGCCCTCGGCCCAGCCCAGTACGCCCCTGACCTCGGTATGGCCGGCGTCGCCGTAGATGACGATAAAGAAACCACTCTCGGCCAGCCGGCGGGCGGCGTTCTGGAGGCGGTTGACGAAGGGGCAGGTGGTATCAACGATGGCGATATGCCTCCCTTTGAGCTGCTCCTCAACCTCCGGGGCTACCCCATGAGAGCTGATGGCCACCGTGTCGCCCCTGATGTCGTCAACGCTCTCCGCCACCCTGACCCCGCTCTCGGCCAGCCGCTGCAAGACCTGCTGGTTGTGCACCACCGCCCCCAGCGTCTCCACTCCGCCGCGCTCGGCGACCACCTTCTCCAGTATTTCGATGGCCCGCCTCACCCCGAAGCAGAAGCCTATCTCCCCGGTCTTCTCAACCTTCACCGCTTTTTATAAACCCCCTGATATTTGCTGGGCAGAAGCCCGGCGATACGCCGCATAATCAAATCGGTATATTCGGCCAGCTTCTCCCGGGTCAGCTTACCCTCCACCGGCGGCAGGGAGAAGGGCTTACCGATATTAACCGTCAGCCGGGGGCGGCGGCAGAGCCAGCCCAGCCCCTTAATCTGCTCGGTGCCGGTAATGCCCACCGGCAGGATGGGCACACCGCTGCGGCAGGCAATTAAGGCCGAGCCGGGCAGGGCATTCTTGAGTTTGCCACTGCGGCTCCTCGATGCCTCGGGGAACATGGCCAGGGCCAGATTATCGGCCAGTACTTTCTGCGAACTGCGCAGCGCCTGCCGGTCCAGCCGGCCCCGGTGCACCGGGAAGGAACCAAGGCCGCTGACGAAATAGGCACTAACAGGGGAGCGGAAAAGCTCCTCCTTGGCCATAAAGATAACCTTTCGGCCCAGGCTGACCCCGAGCAGAGGCGGGTCGGCCAGATTAAGGTGGTTGGCCACCACCAGCACCGGCCCCTCCTTGGGAACGTTTTCTCTGCCTTTGACTTGCCAGCGGGTGAGCAGCTTGAACAGCCCGATGAGCAGGCCTCTGGCGATATAGTAGAACCAGGGCAATAGTTCAACCCCAATAAAGCGTTTACCAAATTATACCACGTCTTGATTAAACCGGCTTTTTATTCCATAATAACCAGACAGATATGAAAGAACTAACCATCGGTAAACTGAGAGGACTGCAGCAGATTGCCAGCCCGGACGGCATCTTTAACATGTGCGCCATGGACCACCGCGGCTCGCTGCGCCGGCTGGCGGGGGAGCTCAGCTATGACGAGATGGTCGAGCGCAAGCTGGAACTGTGCGCTAATCTGGCCCCCCATGCCAGCGCCGTCCTGCTCGACCCAACCTTCGGCGCCGCCCAGTGCCTCAGCTACGGTGCCCTGCCCAAGAGCACCGGGCTTGTCGTCAGCACCGAGGCCTCGGGCTACAGCGGGGCCAGCGAATACCGCTCCACCGAACTGCTGGAGGACTGGAGCGTGGCCAAGATTAAGCGGATGGGCGCCTCGGCGGCCAAGCTCCTGATTTACTACCGCCCCGACCTCATCGAGCTGGCCAACAAGCTGATGGACCTGGTCGAGGCCGTTGGCCTGGAGTGCCAAAAATACGACCTCCCCTTCGTGGTGGAGCCGGTGGGCTATCCCGTCGGCGAGGAGGTGAGAAACCCGGCCCACTTCGCCAAAAGAAAAGAGCAGCTGGTGCTCAAGACCGCCGGTCATATCAGCAACCTGCCCATAGATGTGCTAAAAACCGAGTTCCCCGCCGACCTGCAATACGAGAAGGATAAAGGGAAACTGGCTGACCTCTGCCGCCAGCTTGACTCAGCCTCACCCGTACCCTGGGTAGTCTTGAGCGCCGCCGTGGACTTTGAGAGCTTCTGCCGGCAGGTAGAAATCGCCTGCCAGGCCGGCGCCTCCGGCTTTCTAGCCGGACGGGCTATCTGGCAGGAGGCGATGTCTATCGATAAGGCCAGAGAAAGGGTAAGGTTTCTGGCCACGGTGGGGGCGGATAGACTGAAAAAGCTGAGCGAGATTGCCGCCAGATACGCCACCCCCTGGTATAAGAAGCTGGGGCTGACCAGCCACAAGCTGGCCCACGTCGCCGAAGGGTGGTACCAGCAATACTAAAGATGAAAAATGCCCTGATTGCCACCATAACCCTCAACCCCAGCCTTGACCAACACATCACCGTGGACGGGCTGGTGCTGGACGGCACCAACCGCTGGTCGCGGCTGCACCGCTACGCCGGGGGTAAGGGGATAGACGTATCGAGGGCTATCCACGAGATGGGGGACAGGACCATCGCCTACGGCTTCATCGGCGGGCCGGTGGGCCGGGCGGTGGAGATACTGCTCGATGAAGAAGAAGTCCCCTACAGCTTTACCCCTATCCACCGGGAAACAAGGACCAACTTTATCATCACCGACAGCAAGACCGGGCGTCAGACCAGAATCGACGCCCCCGGCCCCCGCATCTCCAGGGAAGAGTTTGAAAGGTTCCAGAGGAAAATGCGGCGCATCAGCCCCAGCCCGGATTTAATCGTGGTCGGCGGCAGCCTGCCCCCGGGCATACCCAATAATGTCTATTACTCAATAATCATGGAATCTAAGGCCTTCGGGGTGAGGGCCATCCTGGACTCGGAAGGCCAGTGGCTGGCCGAGGGGATAAAGGCCAGGCCCTACCTGGTCAAGCCCAATGTCCGGGAGGCAGAGGGGCTGCTGGGGCGGGCCCTCCCCGACGAAGACGCCATTATCAAGGGGGCGCTGGATATAGTTGACATGGGCGTTGAGGTAGCCGTCATCTCCCGGGGCAAAGATGGCATCATCGCCGCCACCAGCCAGGAGGTTATCAAGGCGGTACCCCCCCAGGTAAAGGTGAAAAGCGCCGTGGGCGCCGGCGACTGCACCATCGCCGGCCTCGCCCTGAAGCTAGCCAACGAAGAGCCACTATTCAAAGCCTGCCGGCTGGCGGTGGCCCTGGGAACGGCCGCCGTCTTAACCCCGGGCACGGAACTTGCCCGCCGGGCCGACGTGGAAGAACTGCTACCGCAGGTCAAGGTAAAAAGGGTAAACCCCAGCCGCTTAAGCCGGATTATCTCCGGTTAGTCATCAATCGTCAAAGATAAATATCTCGTCCACGCTTGACCCCAGGGCCCGGGCCACATTGTGAGCCAGCTTCAGGGAAGGGTTATATTTACCCTGCTCCAGAAAGATTATCGTCTCCCGCCTGACCCCCACCATCTCGGCCAGCTTCTCCTGGGTCAGGCTGTGTTTCGCCCGATATTCCTTGATTCTTGTTTTCATCGTATTTTAAAAGTCTTTTCTATGAGGTGATTTAAATGTTTAAGAAGACCGGCGGGCCAGCCCCATGATAAAGAGCACCAGACTGCCGATGATACCCGCCGCCAGCGCCGCAGGCGAGATAATGACGGCGATGATAAAGAACACAGGCTCTTCTATGCCGAAAAGGGCGCTCAGGGCATTATGCAGAAAGACGCTGACGATGAAAGTGCCGATGGATAGCCCGATGATAAGCAGGAAAGTCTTCAGCAGCTTCAAGAGCCTCCCGTCCATCTTCGGCTCAGCGCGGTCGTAATAGAGGTAAGACAGGAGGTAGACCAGTCCGGCGGAGAGGAAGAGGCCGGCCAGGACATGAACAGTCTTCACGTTTTTCGTGATAACTTCAGTAAACGGCAGAATCAGGAGGGCGGTAGCCGCCGCGAAATAGACAAAACCGTTGCGCACGGCTTTTCCTGTATTTTCCCTGACCCTTTCATCTACCGGGGGCAATTTCCTATATCTGAGCAGGGACCAGATTTCGCGGTGTCTCAAAATAACGAGGCCGACTACCAGGGCCACGGAGACGTAGTATTGCTCGGCGGCGATGAGGACGACAACTACTACCAGCGTCAAAATGAAAACCGTCCATAAGAGCTTTTTCATTTTGTTTTACCACCTTTGTTAGATATTTCTAACGTTATCTATTTCTAACATACACTATATTTTAGGATTTGTCAATACCCCTTTGGGAGAGTTTTCTAAGCAAGATAAAACTTAAAATAGGGGTGGGGGATAAGGCGAGATTTCCCGGTTTTTAGAGTGCGTTTTACTTCCCACCCTGACCCACCCTACAAAAGTGATACTTCTATCCATTTCTCCTTGGGGGTGGGGGAAGAAAGTTTTAGAAGCGCAGCTTATGAGGGCGGGAGGGTGGGACGCAAGACAACTTTTAAAAACGGGGGAGGCGTCCAAAAAATAGATGGACAGGAATTGAGGCAGGGTTTATAATCCCAGTTAGCTATGGAAGATAAACTCAAAATACTCTTTACTAAAGAAGAAATAGCCGCCGCCGTCAGCCGGCTGGCGGCTGAAATAAAGCGCGACTACCGGGACAAAAACCCCCTGCTGATAGCCGTCCTCAAAGGCTCCTTCGTCTTCCTGGCCGACCTCATCCGCCAGCTTGACTTCCCCCTGGAGATAGAGTTTGTCCGGCTCTCCAGCTACGGAAAGGGCACCGAGAGCTCGGGGAGGGTTAGGATGGCGGCGGGGGCCGCGCCTCAAATAAGGGGCCGGCACGTCCTGGTCATCGAGGATATCATCGACACCGGCCTCACCGCCGCCTTTCTGCTGGACTATATACGACGGAGAAAGCCGGCCTCGCTGAAATTATGCACCCTCACCGATAAAAAGGCCCGGCGCCGGGTTGTGGTCAATATCGACTACCAGGGCCTGACCGTCCCCGATGAGTTCATCGTCGGCTACGGCATTGACTGTGACGAGAACTACCGCCACCTCCCCGATATATATTATGTAGAGCAATAAAAAGGGGGTGGGGCTGATAAATAACCGTTTAATATCGGTGGCCAAGGGCGAGCTTCCCGCTGACCTGCTCTTAGCCAACGCCAGGGTAATCAACGTCTTCACCGGCAGAATCGAGCCGGGCAATATAGCCATCTGCGGGGATAAAATAGCCGGGGTGGGTGACTACCACAAAGCTAAAGAGGTGGTGGATGTTGAGGACAGATACATCGCCCCAGGGCTCATCAACGGCCACATCCACCCCGAAAGCTCGATGCTGGATATCGCCCAGTACGCCCGGGCGGTGGTCCCCCACGGGACTACGGCTCTGGTCACCGACCTCCACGAGATAGCCAACGTCAGCGGACTTAAGGGCATAAGGTATATGCTGAATCGTGCCCGCCGCCTGCCCATCGACATCTTTCTGATGGCCCCCTCCTGCGTACCGGCAACGAGCCTGGAGACCTCGGGGGCAAATATCGGTGCTGAGGAAATCGCTAAGATTCTACGGTTTAAGGAGTGCCTGGGTCTGGGGGAGGTAATGAACTTCCCCGGCGTCATCGGGGGTGATAAGGCGGTCTTAAAGAAAATCGGCCTGGCTCAAGGCAAAATAATCGACGGCCACGCCCCGGGCTTAAGCGGCAAAAATTTAAGCGCCTACATCGCCGCCGGCATCTACTCCGACCACGAGTCGGTATCACTGGACGAGGCTAAAGAGAAGCTGGGGCGGGGAATGTGGCTGATGCTGCGGGAAGGCTCCGCCGAAAAAAACCTGGAAACACTGCTGCCACTGGTCACCGACAAGACATTTCAAAGGTGCATGCTGGTCGTTGACGACCGAAGCTGTGTTGACCTGCTCAAGGACGGCGACATCGACGGGGTGGTGCGCAAGGCCATCCGGCTGGGGCTTGAGCCGGTACGGGCGATACAGCTAGCCACCATCAACCCCGCCGAGTACTTCCGGCGGCCGGGGCTGGGGGCAGTAGCCCCCGGCTATGCCGCCAACCTAATCGTGCTCGGCGATTTAAAGCAGCTAAAGATTGAGCAGGTCTTCTACCGGGGGCGGCTGGTGGCCAGAGAAGGGGAACCCCTTTTCCCCTCCCCCAGAGCCGTCAGGGGACTCAAGGATACCGTCAGGATAAAGCCCTTCACCGTAGAGGCGCTGAAGTTTACCGCTTCAGGGGAAGCCGAGCCGGTGATTGAGGTTGTCCCCGGCCAGATAATCACCAGAAAGCAGGTGGTGAAAATCAGGGCTGTCCCCGATTTAGAACGGGACATCCTCAAGCTGGTGGTGGTGGAGAGGCATAAGGCTACCGGCAATATCGGGGTGGGGCTGGTAAGCGGCTTCGGCCTTAAAAAGGGAGCGCTGGCCTCATCAATAGCCCATGACTCCCATAATATCATCGCCGTTGGAACTAATGATGAAGATATATTCACTGCCGTTAAGGAGATTGAACGCTTAAAGGGCGGCCTGGTGGCGGCGGCAGGGGGTAAAGTCCTGGCCAGCCTGGCGCTGCCGGTGGCCGGCCTTCTTTCCGACCAGCCGCTAGAGGCGGTGGCCAGCAAACTGGGGGAGCTGGAGAAAATCGCCGCCGGACTGGGGACAAAGCTGGACTCACCCCTGGCCACCCTCTCCTTCCTGGCGCTGCCGGTTATCCCCGAGATAAGGCTCACCGACCGGGGAGTGGTCGAGGTCTAGCCGATGGGCTATAATTAATTATACGGGGAAGTGCTGGAATTGGCAGACAGGCATGACTTAGGATCATGTGCCGCAAGGCGTGGGGGTTCAAATCCCCCCTTCCCCACTAAATTAAAGCCAGCGAGGGGGGTATGGCTACAGAACACGTCGCCGGGAGAAAAGCGGGCAAGGTGATGCTCTACGCGCTGAGCACCTGCGTCTGGTGCAATAAGACCAAAAGGCTGCTCAACGAGCTGGGGGTGGAGTACGACTATACCGATGTCGACCGGCTGGCCGGGGCGGAGAGAGAGGCAACCATTAAAACGGTAATGAAGTATAACCCCGTCTGCTCCTTCCCCACCCTGGTCATAAACGATAAAAAGTGCATCGTCGGCTTTAAGGAAAACGATATCCGGGAGGCACTAAAAGAATGAGTAAGCAAGCAGAAATAGCCCCCATCAGCATAAACCGGCTCTATGACCGGCTGAAGAAAGAGGCGGAGTCCGCCGGCTATCACCTCAACCCCGATGTGGAGGTCACCAAAGAGCTAGTAAAGGGGCTGCTCGTCAATGAAGAAAGGTACGGCTACTGGGCCTGCCCCTGCCGCCTGGCTTCAGGGAAAAAGGGGGAGGATCTGGATATCATCTGCCCCTGCGACTACCGCGACCCCGACCTCACCGACTACGACACCTGCTACTGCGGCCTCTATGTCTCTCAAGCGGTGGTGGAAGGTAAGAAAGAGATAGGCCCCATCCCCGAGCGGAGGCCGCCGCCCCCGGAAAGGAGAAAAATGAAGCCCAAAGCCCGTAAAACGCCGGCCTTATCGCCCTCCCTGCCGGTATGGCGCTGCAAGGTCTGCGGCTACCTCTGCGCCAGGGAGGAACCGCCGGAAGTCTGCCCGATATGCAAGGCCAAAAAAGAGCGGTTTGAACGCTTTCTCTAAGCCCCGATACTGATATTCAAGGAGAGTGCTGCCATGAAGATAGCCAACTATACCGATACCCAGCCCACCGAGGAACTACCCGGAGTCTTCAAACGCGAGGTCATCACCGCCGAGGACGGGGCGCCCGGCTTCTGCATGCGGGTCTTTGACGTCGAGCCAGGCAGCTCAACCCCGTCCCATGTCCACGACTGGGAACACGAGGTGTTTGTCCTGACCGGCGAGGGGGTGGTGGAGGGAGCCGGGGGCGAGACCCCGATAGGCCCGGGCAGTATCGTCTTTGTAGCCCCCAACGAACAGCACTGCTTTATCAATACCGGCGGCGAGACCCTCCGCTTCGTCTGCCTCATCCCCCTGCCGCAGCAAACTTAAGAGATAATTAAACACTCATCAAAAATACCCCCAACAGGTATTGACAAAAACCAAAATTAGTGGTAACATATAAGGTTGTCATTATGCCTTCCCAAATTTCACTTTATTATACCTCTTCATTCTCCACAGATTTGACTTTTGGTTAGTGCTGCATTAGTACAAATTTATCATTAGTTTAGGTGAGAGATAGCTTCTATGTTGCCAACAAATAGTGAATCAAAAATGCCATTTGTCCCCAGGAAATCCTACGCCAGGTTACCCCAGATACTAGAGGTGCCCAATCTGCTCAAGGTCCAGACCGACTCCTTCCGCTGGTTTCAGGAAGAGGGCCTGAGGCAACTGCTGGGGGAGATATCCCCCATCGAAGACTTTACCGGCAACCGGCTGGCGCTCAGCTTCATTGACTACGAGTTCCGCGAGCCCCACCACACCGAGTATGAGTGCCGGCAGAAAGACCTAACCTACGCCGCCCCCCTCTACGTCCGGACGCAGCTGCTGGTCAAAGAGACCGGGGAAATCAAGGAGCAGGAGCTTTTCTTCGGCGATATCCCCCTGATGACGGCCAAGGGCACCTTTATCACCAGCGGCGCCGAAAGGGTGGCCGTCAGCCAGCTTTTGCGCTCGCCGGGCGTTTATTTCTCGGTTGAAGAAGACGCCACCAGCGGCCGCAGGCTGTGCCACGCCAAGCTAATCCCCATCCGCGGGGCCTGGTTGGAATTTGAGACCAGCAACCGGGATGTAGTCTCGGCCAAGATTGACGGCAAGCGCAAGATACCCATCTCCACCCTGCTGCTGGCCATCGGCTACAGCAATGAAGAGCAGGTACTGGAGCTTTTCTCCGGTGAAGATAACAACCCCGACCACCAGTATATTAAGACCACCCTGGAGCGCGAGCCACTGGTCAAGGACGAGCCGGAGGCACTGCTCGACATCTACCGCAAGCTGCGCCCCGGAGACCCACCCAACATCGAAAACGCCCGCAAGCTGGTCAAGAACCTTTTCTTTGACCCCACCCGCTACGACCTGGGGGACGTGGGGCGGTATAAGCTCAACAAGCGGCTGGGGCTGGATGTCCCGGAGAGCCAGAAGGCGCTGACCAAGGAAGACATCGTCGGGATAGTAAGACACATCATCCTGATTAACAACGGCCACGACAGCCCGGATGATGTTGACCACCTAGGCAACCGCCGGGTGCGCACCGTCGGCGAGCTGATTCAAAACCAGTTCCGCATCGGGCTGCTGCGCCTGGAGAGGGTGGTAAGGGAGCGGATGAGCATCCTGAGCACCGAGGTAATCACCCCCAGTGTTCTGGTCAATATCCGCCCGGTAATGGCCGCCGTCAGGGAGTTTTTCGGCGGCTCGCAGCTCTCCCAGTTTATGGACCAGACCAACCCGCTGGCCGAGCTCACCCACAAGCGCCGCCTTTCGGCCATGGGGCCGGGGGGCTTATCCCGGGAGCGGGCCGGCTTCGAGGTCAGGGACGTGCACTTCTCCCACTACGGCCGAATCTGCCCCATCGAGACGCCGGAGGGGCCCAATATCGGCCTCATCGGCTCGCTGGCTACCTACGGGCAGATTAACCGCTACGGCTTCATCGAGACGCCCTACCGCCGGGTTATCGCCGAGCTGGACAATAAATCTAATGAACTGGCGGGCCGTACCATCCGGGAGACGGTAGCTAACAAAGAAGGCAAGACCGTTGCCAAAGCCGGCACCACCGTTACCCCCCAGCTGGCCTCCAGGCTGGCCAGACTATCCAAGACCAAGATAAAGGTAGTTCCCTTTGTCTCCAGCGAGGTCAATTATCTATCCGCCGACAAAGAGGACGATTATATTATCGCCCAGGCTAATGCCAAGCTCGACCCCAGCAACCAGTTCGTTGACGAGAAGGTCGAAGCCAGGTACGCCGAGCGCTACGTCAGGGTGGCCCCCGACGAGATTCAATATATGGACGTCTCCCCCAAGCAGATAGTCAGCGTGGCCACCTCGTTGATACCATTTTTAGAGCACAACGACGCCAACCGCGCCCTGATGGGCTCAAACATGCAGCGGCAGGCGGTACCCCTGCTCCGCCCCGAGGCGCCGGTGGTGGCCACCGGCATGGAAGCCGAGGTCGCCAAGCACAGCGGGCAGGTCCTCTTCGCCCAGAACGGGGGGGTGGTAACCTCGGTTACCGGCTCCCAGATTGTCATCACCAGGGACGGCGGCGGTGAGGACGTCTACCCGCTGATGAAGTTCGTCCGCACCAACCAGGGGACCTGCATCAGCCAGAAACCGATAGTAAGCCGGGGCAACCGGGTGGAGGCGGGCCAGGTCCTGGCCGACAGCTCCTCCACCGAATACGGCGAGCTGGCGCTGGGACAGAATGTAATCTGCGCCTTTATGAGCTGGGAAGGCTATAACTTTGAGGACGCTATTATCATCTCTAACCGGCTGGTGGAGCAGGACAAGTTCGCCTCGATTCACATCGAGAAGCACGAGATAGAGGCCCGCGACACCAAGCTAGGACCGGAGGAGATTACCCGCGATATACCCAACGTCGGCGAGGAAAGCCTGCGCGAGCTGGACGACGAAGGCATCGTCCGCATCGGCGCCGAGGTCGGCTCGGACGACATACTGGTGGGCAAGATTACCCCCAAGGGTGAGACCGAGCTCTCCGCCGAGGAGAAGCTGCTCCGGGCCATCTTCGGTGAGAAGGCCCGTGAGGTTAAAGATACCTCGCTGAGAGTGCCTCACGGCGAGTGGGGCAAGGTAATTAACGTAAGAGTATTTTCCCGCGAGAACGGCGACGACCTGCCCGCCGGCGTCAACCAGTGGGTGCAGGTCTGGATTGCCCAGAAAAGAAGGGTCTCGGTAGGCGATAAGCTGGCCGGGCGGCACGGCAACAAGGGGGTCATCTCCCTGATAGCCCCGGCCGAGGATATGCCCTTCCTCCCCGATGGGACACCGGTGGACATTATCCTCAACCCCATCGGCGTGCCCTCCAGGATGAACCTGGGGCAGGTGCTGGAGACCCACCTGGGCTGGGCCGCCGAGATGATGGGGATGAAGGTGCTTACCCCCGTCTTTGACGGCGCCAGCGATGCCGCCATCGAAGACGCCCTGGCCAGGGCCTGGCTGGCCCGCAAGGCCGGCGCCATCCAGCTTGACCCGGCCAACGACCACCCCACCCTTCAGCCGGAGAAGGCCAAAGAGTGGCTGGCGAGCCAGGGCTACGACGGTGAAAAGATTTTCAGCGATGACTACCCCGGCCAGGCCAAAGAGGCCTGCCTCCGCCTCTGGCTGGAAGAGAGGGGCATAGCCAGTAAAAAGCTAGACCGGGCGCAGATAGACCAGGAGGTGGATAAGATAAGGCTGGAACGGAAGCTGGTGCCGCCGGTGGTAGGCAAGGCCGTCCTGCGCGACGGGCGCAGCGGCGCACCCTTTGACCAGCCGGTAACGGTGGGCAGCATCTATATGATGAAGCTGATCCACCTCGTCGAGGACAAGGTGCACGCCCGCTCCACCGGCCCCTACTCGCTGATTACTCAGCAGCCGCTGGGCGGCAAGGCCCAGTTTGGCGGCCAGCGCTTCGGCGAGATGGAGGTCTGGGCGCTGGAGGCCTACGGCGCCGCCCACAACCTCCAGGAAATACTGACCATTAAATCAGACGACGTCACCGGCCGGGCCAAGACCTATGAGGCCATCGTCAAGAACGAGGATATATTGCAGCCGGGCGTCCCGGAGTCGTTCCGGGTGCTGGTCAAAGAGCTGCAGAGCCTGGGGCTGGCCATAGAGGTGATTAACGAAGAGGAAAAGGTGACTGCCGAGGAGGCTAAAGAGGCCAAGATGCCAGAGGTTGCCCTTGAGGCTGGCCAGGGCCTGCCTGAAGCAGAGGCAGCCCCCGCTGAAAGCCTGCTCGAGGCCGCCGAAAGCACACTTAAGCCTAAAGAGGCCCCGGCCGCCGAAGCTAAAGAAACCCCCAGGGCAGAGGCTGAAGCTGTTGAGGAAATAACTGAGGATTCAACTGAACCAGAGGAAGAAAAAGAAGATGCTTGAGGTTAATGATTTTGATGCCATCCGTATCTCGCTGGCCTCTCCGGAACAGATAAGAAGCTGGTCCTACGGAGAGGTAACCAAGCCCGAAACTATCAACTACCGCACCCTGAAACCGGAGCGGGACGGGCTTTTCTGCGAGCGTATCTTCGGTCCCACCAAGGACTTTGAATGCTACTGCGGCAAGTACAAGCGGATACGCTACAAGGGGATTATCTGCGATAAGTGCGGCGTCGAGGTCGCCCGGGCTAAAGTTAGAAGAGAGCGCATGGGGCACATCGAGCTGGCCTGCCCGGTGAGCCATATCTGGTTCGCCAAGGGGATACCCAGCCGGATGGGCTTACTTTTAGACCTGTCGCCACGCAGCCTGGAGCGAGTCCTCTACTTCTCCCACTATATCATAACCTCGATAGACGAGGAGGCGCGCCAGCAGGCCATCGACCAGCTTAAAGAGAACAGCACCCAGCAGCTAGCTGAAAAGGAGAGCGCCCTGGAGGCCAAGGTCAGTGAGATGGAGCAGGCCGGGGCGACGGTGGAGGAGGTAAACAAAGCACGGCAGGACTTCGCCGGGGAGAAAACCCAGTGCGAGGAGAAGCTGGCCTCAGATATAGAGCTGCTGCAGGACCTGCGCCGGTTCGCCCTGCTCACCGAGAACCAGTACTACGAGCTGAAACAGAGGTACGGCCAGGTCTTTGAGGCAGGGATGGGCGCCGAGGCCATATTGCAGCTACTTAAGGACCTTAATCTGGATGAAATCCGCAACCGGCTGCTCCAGGAGACCCGCTCCGCCTCCGGCCAGCGCCGCCGCCGTGCCGCCAAGCAGCTGCAGGTGGTGGAAGCCTTCCGCCGCAGTGGCAACAAGCCGGAGTGGATGATACTGACGGTGCTGCCGGTGCTGCCCCCCGACCTGCGGCCTATGGTCCAGCTCGATGGGGGGAGGTTCGCCACCAGCGACCTCAACGACCTCTACCGGCGGGTGATCAACCGCAACAACCGCCTGCGCCACCTGCTGGAGATAGGGGCGCCGGAGATTATCATCCGCAACGAGAAGAGAATGTTACAGGAGGCGGTCGACTCCCTCATCGATAACGGACGAAGGGGACGGGCCGTCTCAATAAGCGGCAATCACAAGCTTAAGTCCCTCTCCGATATGCTGCGGGGCAAGCAGGGGCGCTTCCGCCAGAATTTACTGGGCAAGCGGGTTGACTACAGTGGACGCTCGGTCATCGTAGTCGGGCCGGAGCTGAAGCTCAACCAGTGCGGGCTGCCCCGGCGGATGGCGGTGGAGCTGTTCAAGCCCTTCATCATGCGCCGCCTGGTGGAGCAGGGGCTGGCTCACAATATCAAGAGCGCCCGCCGCCTGGTGGAGAGAAACAAGCCCGAGATATTTGCCATACTGGAGGAGGTGGTAATAGAAAGGCCGGTGCTGCTCAACCGCGCCCCCACCCTGCACCGGCTGAGCATCCAGGCCTTCGAGCCGGTGCTCATCGACGGCAGCGCCATCCAGATACACCCCCTGGTATGTTCCGCCTTTAACGCCGATTTCGACGGCGACCAGATGGCCATCCACGTCCCACTATCCAAAGCGGCAGTCTTTGAAGCCAGGCAGGTTATGCTGAGCAGCCAGAACATGCTGCTGCCCAGCTCCGGCGAGCCGATAGTGACCCCCACCCTGGATATGGTGCTGGGCTGCTACTACCTAACCAGCGTCATACCCGGTGCCAGGGGCGAGGGCGAAGTCTTCGGCAGCTTTGAAGAGGCCAAGCTGGCCTACGAGCTGGGACGAATCGACCTCAGGGCCGAGATTGAGGTCAGGAAGCAGCAGGAAGACGGCCAGAGGATTAAGACCAGCGTGGGGCGCATTATTTTCAACGATGTCCTGCCCGCCGAACTCGGCTTCTACAACGAGTCCATTGATAAAGGAATCTTAAAGCAGATAGTGACCGACTGCTATAAGCTCCTCAGCGCCGAAGACACCACCAGGGTGGTGGACAGCATCAAACAGCTGGGTTTCCGCTACGCCACCAAATCGGGGACGACCATCGCCATGGGCGATATTCAGGTCCCACCGAGCAAGCCCAAGCTGCTGGAAGAGGCCGCGGAGAGGATTTCCATTATCGAAAGCCAGTATAACAAGGGCCTAATCACCGAGGACGAAAAGTATAGCAACACTATCAGCATATGGATGGAGACCACCGACCGCATCACCGATATCATCTCCAAGACCCTGGACCGCTACGGCGGCATCTATATGATGGCCACCTCGGGGGCCAAGGGTAACATCTCCCAGATAAGGCAGATGGCCGGCATGCGGGGGCTGATGACCGACCCCGCCGGCAAGATAATCGACTTCCCCATCAAGTCCGGGCTGCGCGAGGGCCTGAGCGTCCTGGAGTATTTTATCTCCACCCACGGCGCCAGAAAGGGTCTGGCCGATACCGCCTTAAGGACTTCCGACTCTGGCTACCTCACCCGGCGCCTCATTGATGTTGCCCAGGACGTCATCACCCGCGAAGAGGACTGCGGCACCACCGAGGGAATGTGGATATCGGAACCAAAGGAAAAGGAGCTGCTGCCGTCTTTTGCCGAGCGCATCATCGGCCGGCTGGCGGCGGCCAAAATAGTCAAACCCAAGACCAAGAAGGTCATCGTTGACCGCAACGAGGAGATTGACGAGCAGAAGGCCAACGAGATTACCGCCGCCGGCATAACCAAGGTCTATGTCCGCTCACCCTTAAGCTGCCGCTCCCGGCACGGCGCCTGCCAGCGCTGCTACGGGCGGGACCTGGCCCGGAGGCACCTGATTGACCTTAACACCGCCGTCGGCATCATCGCCGCCCAGAGCATCGGCGAGCCGGGCACCCAGCTCACCCTGCGCACCTTCCACACCGGCGGCGTGGTCGGACTGGATATCACCAGCGGTCTGCCCAGGGTGGAGGAGCTCTTTGAAGCCAGACCGCCCAAGGGACAGGCGGTTATATCGGAGATAGATGGCACCGCCGAGGTCGTCGAGAGCGACGAGGGCAAGCTGATAAGAATCACCAGCGCCGAGATGTACCGCGACGAATACCCGCTGCCCGAAGGCTGGCAGCTTATGGTGAAAAACGGCCAGTGGGTGGATATCGGCGCCGAACTGGCCAGCCCGCCGGCTCCGGCTAAAGATTCCGAGAAGGCGGTAGCCCTGGCCACCGAGGCCAAGCCAATCACCGCCTCGGTTGCCGGTGAGGTGGTCACCGAGGATAACAAGCTCTTCATCAGCTATATGGAGGAGGAACAGCAGGAGTACACCATACCCGCCAGCGCCCACATCCGCGTCCAGAGCGGGGACAAGGTGAAGGCGGGGCAGCAGCTTACCGAGGGCTCAATCAACCCGCAGGATATCCTGCGCATCCTGGGCAAGGAGGCCACCCAGCAGTACCTGGTAGACGAGGTGCAAAAAGTATACCGCTCCCAGGGGGTGACCATCAATGATAAGCACATCGAGGTCATCGTCCACAGGATGCTTTCCAAGGTCCGCATTGATTCTTCGGGCGATACCGACCTCGTGCCCGGAGAGCTGATTGACATCTTCCGCTACGAGGACATCAACGCTAAAGTCCTGGCCGAGGGCGGAGAGCCGGCTACGGCCCACGCGGTGCTTATGGGCATAACCCGGGCCTCGCTGAACACCGACAGCTGGCTGGCAGCAGCTTCCTTCCAGGAGACCACCCGGGTTCTCACCGAGGCCTCAGTCAAGGGCGAGATTGACCGGCTGGTGGGGCTCAAAGAGAACGTAATTATCGGCAAGCTTATCCCCGCCCGCTACCCCCTCCCCGAGGAGCCACCGCCTCCGCCAGCCGAGGAAGGCGAGGAGATGCCGAGCTGGGTAACCGGGGAGCTACCCAGGGCCAGAGCCGAGGGGATTCTGGCCCCCGTTGAGATACCCGACGAGACGCTGGAACTGACCGCCGAGGAGATGGAGGGACTGACCACCGAAGAACCTCTGGACAAACTTGAGTCGGAAACCGAGCCAGAAGAGGAAGAAAAGACCGAAGATTAGCTACCCGGCAACAGAGATTTTCTAAGCCGCCCCTGTACAAGAGGGCGGCTTTCCCTTTTACCCGGCGGTGATGTGCTATAATAGGCTAAATTATGGGGGACAGTAAAACAGAGCGCATCATTTCGGGCAAGCCCGCCACCGAGGACGTAACCCTGGACACCAGCCTCCGCCCCCGGCGCTTTGACGACTTCATCGGGCAGGACAAGATAAAGGACAACATCAAGATTGCCATCGCCGCCGCCAGGGGCAGGGAGGAGGCGCTGGACCACGTCCTGCTCTACGGGCCGCCGGGGCTGGGCAAGACCACCCTGGCCTATATCATCGCCGCCGAGATGGGGGTCAACATCAGGATTACCTCCGGCCCGGCGGTGGAGCGCACCGGAGACCTGGCCGCCATCCTGACCAACCTGCGCCGCCACGACATCCTCTTCATCGATGAAATCCACCGCCTCAACCGGGCGGTGGAAGAGGTCTTATACCCGGCTATGGAGGACTTCGCCCTGGACATCGTCATCGGCAAGGGACCCGGCGCCCGCAGCCTGCGCCTGAACCTGCCCCCCTTCACCCTTATCGGCGCCACCACCCGCTTCGCCCTGCTCAGCCCACCCCTGAGAGACAGGTTCGGCGCCGTCTACCGCCTCGATTTCTACGACCAGGAGGCGGTAGAGAAAATCCTGGTTCGCTCAGCTAAAATCCTCCAGGTAAAGGCGGAAAAGGAGGGGCTCAAGGAGATAGCCCGCCGCGCCCGCGGCACCCCCCGCGTGGCCAACCGGCTCTTAAAGCGGGTTCGGGACTACGCCCAGGTGATAGCCGACGGTGTCGCCACTAAAGAAGTAGCCGTCGAGGCGCTGTCCAAATTAGAGGTGGACAAAATCGGCCTGGACGAGATAGACCACAAGCTGCTGCACACAATTATCGAGAAGTTCAACGGGGGGCCGGTGGGGCTGGATACCATCGCCGCCTCAATCAGCGAGGAGGCCGATACCATCATGGACGTCTATGAGCCCTACCTGCTTCAGCTTGGCTTCCTGGAGCGGACGCCGCGGGGAAGGCTGGCCACCGAGCTGGCCTATAAGCACCTCGACCTGCCCTACAACAAAAAGTCCCCGCAGGGCACATTACTCTAATCCCCCAACCCCCACCTGCTCTTAAATCGTTTATCTTCCCACCCTCCCACCCTCAAAGGCTATGCCTTTAAATTTCTCTTATTTCCCCCTCCCCCATTTTCAGCGGTTTTGTTATTTCCCACCCTACAGGGGCTAGCACCTCTAATTCCCTGCTTCATAGGGGGTGGGAATCCATTTCTCGTTCGTGGGTGGAGGAAAAGGAGGGGTTAATTTCTCTCCTCTGGGGGGTGGAGGTATAGATTCTCAAAAAGGTGAAACCTTTTGGGCGGGTGGGTATGGGAAGATAGATGGTGTAAAAAGTACTTGACATTTAGTACTTTATACATTACAATATGTATAGGTTAAATTACCTGGGAAGGGGGAAATATGGCACCACTGCAGAAAAGGGCCTGGTGGGGACTGGGGGTGGGGCTTGCTTTCGCTATTGCCTTCGTGCTGGCCTTCGTCCTGATGGGGGGCATAAGCACCTTCGATGCCGACCCGACCTTCAGGATAATTATTGATATACTATGGGTTGGCGGACTGGTAGCTAACCTCATCATCCTGAACCTTACCCTGCGCAAGCCGGGTATAGTGGACGAAAGGGACAGGATGATTATGGACAGAGCGCCCCGCATCCAGTGGCTGGCGGTCGTTTTCACGCTGGTGGCCTGGGTCATAGCCTTGACCGAAGCCTATCACGAAACACACCTGATGCCCACCGTCTATCTCTTCGTCATGTTTATGTCCGTCCTCATTGTCAGCACGCTGGCGCAGTGCCTGGGCATAGTTATCGGCTACTGGAGAGCTAACAGAGATGGCCAGGATTAACAATCAGATCCGCCGGCTGCGCTTCGACCACGGCGAGATGACCCAGGAGGAGCTGGCCCAGCGCGCCGGCTGCACCCGCCAGACCATCATCGCTTTAGAGCAGGGCAAATACGTGCCGTCAATAGAGCTTGCCTTTAAGATTGCCCGGGCCTTCGGGGTATCCCTGGAAGAGGTCTTTCAGTACCAGGAATAATGGAGGAATGAGATGAAAAGACTCCTCATCCATAGCTGCTGCGCCCACTGCGCCGCCTACACCGTAGAATACTGGCGGGGGCAGGGCTGCGACATCAGCGCCCTCTGGTACAACCCCAATATCCACCCCTACACCGAGCACCAGCACCGCCTGGAGGCGATGCAGTCTCTAGCCGAAAAGATGGGCCTGCCCCTGATAATGACCAGCGGCTATGACATCATCGACTACTTCCGGGGGGTGGTGGGGCATGAGGCCGAGCGCTGCCAGTATTGCTTCCGGCTGAGGCTGTCCAAGACGGCCGAAATTGCCAGAGAGAAGGGATTTGATGCCTTCACCACCACCCTGCTCATCAGCCCCCAGCAGAAGCACGAGTTGATTAAAGAGGTCGGCGAAGAAATAGCCAGAGAAACAGGGGTTGAATTCCTCTACGCCGATTTGCGCAAGCGCTACTCGGACAGCCGCCACATCACCAAGCCCTTAGAGCTTTACCGCCAGCAGTACTGCGGCTGCGTCTACAGCGAGTGGGAGCGCTACGCTAATTTCACCATAAAATAAAGGGGGGCCTCTAAAAGCCCCCCTGATGCCAGCCATAACCAGCTAAAGATAGTTAATTCAGTCGGCGATGGCGTAGGCCACCTGGATGTCAAGGGTTAGCTCTATCTCCCCGGGGCTGACGGGGGTGGAAGATTCAGGGGCAGGTATGGCCATCCCGGCGTCACGATAGATAACGGGGGGATAGATGGTGCCCTCGGAGATGTAGGTCGGATTGCCCAGGCTGACCCCGGCCAGACCGGCCAGCTGCTCGGCCTTGGCCTTGGCGTCAGCCATCGCCTTCTGGCGCGCTTCAACATAGTAGGGGGTGGGGTCATCTACGGAAAAGCTGATGTTATTGATGCGGGTGTAGTCTCCGCCGGCGGCGGCAACGGCATCAATAATGGGACCGGCCTGCTCTATGTCCCTTATCTTGGCCGTCACCATATTCTTCACCCGGTAGCCGATGACAATCTCTTCGTTTTTGGTATCATCCCACCGGGTCACCTGGTAGATGCTGAAATACTGGGTCTGGATATCCTTATCGGCCACGCCGTTTTCGGCCAGGGCCGCCATCACCGCATTCATGGCCGTAGCCGCCTGAGATTGAGCTTCGGCCACTGTTGCCGCCTGAGCTTCAATGCCCAGTGAAAGCGTGGCGATATCCGGGGTGACGGTGACCTTACCCTCACCACTGACCCAGATTCCTGTCTGCTGGCTGTTTACGTCCACCGTGCCGATAGTGGTCGGGCCAGCGGTACAGCCGCTAAAGCCGACCACCGCCAGCAACAGCACCAGACTAACCGCCACCAACCAGTACTTTTTCATCGCTTACCTCCTTAAAATCTTCTATCCGTCTATATATAACGAAAAAGCCGCCGGATAGTTAGCGGCGACCTAGGGGAATTTCAAAAAGTTATGACTGCTCTAGGGCCTCAAGGACTTCCTCATAGCCATCTTCCGATACCACAATCGCCCGGCGCAGGGCCTCCCTGGCCCGCTCCGGCGCTTTATCCAGCGCCTCGTTCAGTAACGCCTGGTTATTGGCGGCATCATAGGCCACTCTGTCCCTCAGCGCCTGAGTTCCGTTCTGGGCAGATTCATCTATACCACCCCACCCCTTCTGCGGCATGGGTCCTTCTGCCGGCGGCGGGGCTGTTGTCGGCGGGGCTGTTGCTGCTGGCGGCGGCGCCAGCAGCACCCCGTTAGCTCCTTCACTACCCCCAACCAGGACCACCAGCAAGTCCAGCTTATCTTCGAGGCGCCGGGTGATTATCACCACCTGCTCGGCGTCGCCCTTATCCGCCATGTAGGCTATCTCGGCCACCCGCTCATCGGCCAGCTCGGCACAGAGCCTGGCCTTGCCCATCTGCGACAGGGTTAGGGTCAGCCGCACCTGCTCGGTGGCCAGCTTTACCGGATAGAGGGGACTACCGGGCATGCTGCTGTCGGCGGCGGCCACGGTGCCGCCTCCCCCACCCAGCACCAGAACCAGGACTATGGCCACCACCGTGGCCCAGCGCGGGAACCAGCCCCAGGAACTACGGCTCTTACCAGCCGCCCTCTCTTCTAGCGCCGAGCGGAACTGGTAGCTGGCTTGAGCTTTGAAATCGGGGCGGGGCTGGATAGCCGCCGCCTCCCTGGCCGCCAGAGCCGTCTCCAGCAGGGGCTTTAGCTCGGCAGCCTGGGCGGGGTAGCGCTCAAGGCACTGCTCCAGGCTCTCGCCTTTAACCAGCAGCCGCTCCAGGCAATCGTTTAATATATTATCGAACTCTTTATTCGTCATTTTCGGTCACCATCAGCGCCCGGCGCAGGGCGACGATGCCGCTGTGCTGCAGCGCCTTTACCGCCCCCTGGCTTTTACCCATGACCTCGGCCACCTGGGCGATGGAAAGCTCGCTGGTAAAGCGGAGGGAAATCACCTCGCGCTGGGCCTCGGTCAGCTTCTGGGCCGCCGCCAGCACCTGCTCGATATCCAGCCTGCGCTCGGCGTCCCGCTGGGGGTCGTCACTGCCGCTGGCCAGCGTCTCCTCCAGCGGCAGGTCACTCCTCTTTTTCTTCCTCAAATAATCCACCACCTGATTGTGGGCGATACGGTAGAGCCAGGCGGAGAAGGGCCTGCCCTTCCACCTGAAGGAAGAGATGGACCGCAGCGAGTTTAGGAAGACCTGCTGAGTCAAGTCTTCTGCCTCCACCGCATCTCCTATCTTGAGGGCTATATAGCGATAAATCCTGTCGAAATGCTCCTCGTACAGCTGGGCGAAAGCCTCCTGGTCATTCTGCTGCGCCCGGCGTACCAGGCTCTCCTCGTCTTGCACCTGACAACCCCCGAATTTATAGAAAGGTTATCCTGTGCATATAGTATAACGAAGCAGGGGACAAAAAGATAGTTTCATAATCGCCGCCGCATGTCTGTTTAACGGCAGCCGGTTACTTCTGCCACAGGATGTGTGAGTCTTCCAGCGGAACGACCAGGGAAGGGTGGGCCGGTATGATGCGGGGAGTGAAATCGGCGGCGGGACGCGCGGCCCCGGTTTCCCCCCGATAAATATAGCCGTTTGACGCCTCGCCGATTTTCTGGCCGCGCACCATGGGGATGCGCACCGCGTCCTGTCCGTTAAGGGGATTGGCATATAGTTCCACGCTGACCGACGACGGAGCAATCTTGCCCAGATAGACCTTTACCCTGAATTTCCACAGATTATCCTCCAGGTGTACCTCCACCTCGCCGAAGTGGACACCGGGCCAGTTCTGCCCGAGCCGGTCCTGCCACCGGCAGAGCTCCTTGGCCAGGCGTGCGCCTTCGCGGTTGCGCTGCCGGAACCGGGCCGTCATTGGCACATAGACCTCTTCCACGTACTGGCGCAGCATCCGGTTGCTGCTGAAACGGGGGGCCAGCCTGGCCATGCTGGCCCGCATCCGCGCCACCCACCCCGTCGGAACACCGTGCTTATCCCGGTTATAGAACTCGGGGATAACCTCCTGCTCCAGGGTGTCATAGAGCTGATTAGCCTCGGTTATGTCCCAGCCTGGCTCGGGGTGCTCCTTACCGTCGCCGAGGGCCCAGCCCACGTCCGGGCTGTAGGCCTCCGCCCACCACCCGTCCAGCTCCGAAAAATTGAGCCCGCCGTTGACCAGTACCTTCATGCCGCTGGTGCCGCAGGCCTCCCAGGGCCGCCGCGGCGTGTTCAACCAGAGGTCCACCCCCTGCACCAGCTCCTGGGCGATGGCCATGTCATAGTCCTCGATAAAGGCGACCCGGTGGCGGACGCCGGGCCGGCTGGCAAAGGTCACGAACTGCTGCACCAGGCGCTTCCCCTCGACATCGTCGGGGTGGGCCTTGCCCGCCACCACCAGCTGAAGGGGGTAGCTCGGGTTATTGATGATAGACTCAAGCCGGGCCGGGTTGGTTAACAGCAGGTTAGGCCGTTTATACGAAGTGAAGCGCCGGGCAAAGCCTAAAATCAGGGCATCGGTATCCAGCGTCCGACGTGCCTCCTCTAGTTTATCACTGCTGGCCCCGTGCTGGCTGAGTTGATAAGCCAGCCGCTGGCGCACGAAGTCTATCAGGTTCCGGCACTGGCCGGTGCGGAATGCCCACAGCTCCGCATCCGAGAGCTCCTGAATCGCCTCCGCCAGGTCCTCCAGCTCGTGAAGCCAGCGCTCTTTGCCGCAGGCCTTGGTCCACAGTTCGTCGGTAAACTGCGAGTCCCAGGAGGGTACGTGCACCCCGTTGGTGATATGGTCTACCGGCACCTCCGCTTCAGGCCAGCGGCTATACAGGGGCTGGAAGATACGCCGGCTCACCCTGGCGTGCAGCTGACTAACACCGTTGACACAGCTACTGCCGCGCATGGCCAGATAGGCCATGTTAAATGGTTCGTCGGGGTTATTGGGGTCCTTCCGCCCCAGGGCTAGAATCTGCTCGGCAGAAGCGCCCGTCGCCTGCAAGTAGTCCCGGAAATAGTGGGCAATCAGGTGTGGGGGGAAGCTATCGAAGCCGGCGGCCACCGGCGTATGCGTGGTAAAGACATTGCCGGCGCGCGTCGCGCACAGCGCCACCGCCAAGGAATCTCCGGTCTGGGCCATATAGGAACGGGCCCGCTCCAGCACCAGAAAGGCGGCATGCCCTTCGTTCAAATGACACAGCTCCACCGGCAGGCCCAGGGCGTCCACCACCCGCCACCCCCCCATGCCCAGTATCATCTCCTGCATCAAGCGTATCTCCGGCCGGTCATCGTACAGCTTGTTGGTGATGCCCCGGTCAGTGGCGCTGTTAAGCGGGTCGTTGCTGTCCAGCAGGTAGAGCATCACCCCGCCGACCTGCGCCTGCCATACCCTCAGCCAGAGGGTGCGCCCCGGCAGCTCCAGGGAGAGCCGCAGCCAGCCGCCGCCGGCATCAGTGACCAGCCTAATCGGCAGGCTGTTCGGGTCGTTGTAGGGGTAGGCCTCTATCTGCCAGCCGTTGCCGTCAACCATCTGCCGGAAATAGCCCTGCTGGTAGAGCAGGCCGATGCCGACCATCGGCACCTGCAGGTCGCTGGCGGTCTTGAGATAGCCGCCGGCCAGTATCCCCAGCCCGCCGGCATACAGCGGGAGAGCCTCGGCCAGACCGAACTCCATGCTGAAGTAAGCAATCGTGTTCAGCGTTTTATTGGGGTAGTGCTGCCGGAACCAGCCGGGATTTTCCAGGTATTCCTTCCGTGACTGCAGCAGGTAGCGCAGTTCCCCCATAAAAACCCTGTCCCGGAGAAATTTACGCATCTCAACGTGGGAGACAATCTGCAGCATCAGCCAGGGGTTCTGGGTCCTGTCCCAGACCTCGGGGTCAATGGCGCTCCAGAGCCGGTCACCTTCGTGGCTCCATGTCCAGCGGAGGTCGAGCGCCAGCTCAGCCAGCTTGTCCAGACCTTCAGGCAGGGCCTGATAAAGGAACGGCGACATACTGTTTACCTCGAGACGGGTCTGTCCTATGCCCGGTTCGCCCTACCTGCATTTTATCACATCGAACACCGGGGTGTTGCCCAAAATACTGACTCTCGACAGCGGAATTACGGGTGATTTATAAATTTATTAGGTAAACTTACGGATAGCCAAGGCCAGCCGGCGACCCTATGATGTAAATAGTCGACTCAGGAGGTAAAAAATGAGCCCGGCGGCGAGTAAGCGGCCTGAACAAGCCCAGCCCGAGGCCAAGACAGCCAAATCCCTGAAAGACCTGCCCACCGCCGAAGTAATAAAGCGCCTCGGCACCTCCGCTGACGGCCTGAAGGGTAAAGAGGCGCAGCAACGGCTGGAAAAGTACGGCTACAACGAGATTGAGGAGGAAAAGGTCAACCCTATTCTGAAATTCCTCTCCTATTTCTGGGGCCCTATCCCCATCATGATTATGGTAGCGGCTATCTTATCGGGTGTGCTGCGCCACTGGCCCGACGTCGGCGTTATCCTGGCGCTGTTGTTCATGAATGCCGTGGTGGGCTTCCGTGAGGAGCACCAGGCCGACAGCGCTATCGCTGCCCTCAAGAAAGAATTAGCCCTCAAAGCCAGGGTCAAGCGGGACGGAGAATGGAAAGGCATACCCGCCCGCGAGCTGGTGCCAGGCGACCTGGTGCGGCTGCGCATCGGCGATATCATACCCGCCGACGCCAGGCTGATGGAGGGAGACCCGGTACAGGTCGACCAGTCCGCCCTGACCGGAGAGTCCCTGCCGGTGGAGCACAAGTCCGGTGACGCCGTCTTCTCCGGCTCTATTCTGAAGCAGGGCGAAATCGACGCCGTAGTCTATGCCACAGCTAAAGACACCTACTACGGAAAGACCGCCGAGCTGGTCAAATCGGCCGAGACGCGGAGCCACCTCCAGCGGGCCATCATCAAGATTGCCGATTACCTGCTCATCATCGCCGCCGTACTGGCCGTCCTGATAATAGGCATAGCCCTCTCCCGCCACGACCCGCTGCTGCAGGTGCTGCAATTCGTGCTGGTACTGACCATAGCCGCCGTTCCGGTGGCGATGCCGGCCGTTTTATCGGTGACCATGGCCCTGGGCGCCAAGATGCTGGCGGCCAAGCAGGCGATTGTCACCAAGCTGACGGCGGTTGAGGAGGTAGCCGGTATTGATATCCTCTGTTCCGATAAGACGGGCACGCTCACCCAGAGCAAACTGACCCCGGGAGAGCCCTTCATCCTGGGTAACGTTAAAGCGGAAGAGGTGATTCTAGCCGGCGCGCTGGCTTCCCGTGAGGAGGACCAGGACCCGATAGACCTTGCCGTGCTGAGCGGGGTCAAGGATGCCAAGGTGCTGAAGTCATACCAGATAGCCCACTTTCAGCCCTTTGACCCCGTCCACAAGCGCACCGAGGCCGAGGTGAAGGGGCCCGACGGGAAGACCTTCAAGGTTACCAAGGGCGCACCCCAGGTCATTCTGGCGCTGGACCCCAACTCAAAAAAGATACAGCCCGAGGTTGACAAAGCGGTTAACGAGTTTGCTTCCCGGGGCTTCCGCTCCCTGGGCGTGGCGCGTGCCGATGGTAAAGATAAGTGGCAGCTTATCGGCATAATCCCGCTCTTCGACCCGCTCCGCGAAGATTCCAAGGAGACCATTGATACGGCTCAAAATATGGGGCTGAAGGTCAAAATGGTCACCGGAGACCAGGTAGCCATCGCCAAAGAAATCGGGCGTCAATTGGGGCTGGGGACAAACATCATCGACGCCAGCCTATTTGACGAAACCAAGGCTCATCAGGCCGGCCAGCTGGCCGAGGCCATTGAGAAAGCCGATGGCTTTGCCCAGGTATTCCCTGAGCACAAGTATCATATTGTGGATGTCCTGCAGCAGCGGGGACACATCGTGGGCATGACCGGCGATGGGGTGAACGATGCCCCCGCTCTAAAGAAGGCTGACGCCGGCATTGCTGTCTCCGGAGCTACTGATGCCGCCCGGGCCGCCGCCAGCATCGTGCTGCTGACCCCAGGGCTTTCCGTGATTATCGACGCCATCAAGGAGGCCCGCAAGATCTTCCAGCGCATGCTCAACTATTCTATCTATCGTATCGCCGAGACGGTGGCCCTGCTGGGATTTCTGACCATAGCCATAATCCTCTTCAGGGTATATCCGGTGACGGCAATAATGATTGTGCTGCTGGTAATACTCAACGACGGCGCCATTCTGTCCATTGCCTACGATAACGTCCGCTATTCCGATAAGCCTGAAGTATGGAACCTGCGGCTGGTGCTCGGTATAGCTACAATACTGGGGGCCTTTGCCATGATTCGGTCCTTTGGCATCTTCTATCTGGGGAACAGCGTTTTTAACCTCAGCCCGGACGTGGTCATGACGCTGGTGTACCTGAACCTGTCCATAGGCGGCCATCTAACCGTGTTTGCCGCCCGTACCCGTGGCCCATTCTGGACAATCAAACCGGCCCCGATTTTGCTTATGGCGGTGATTGGCACCCAGATAGCCGCCACTTTCATCGCCGTTTACGGCTTTTTGATGAGTCCGCTGGGCTGGACCTATGCCGGCATTGTCTGGGGCTACTGTCTGGGCATGTTCCTCCTGCAGGATTTAGTGAAGCTCCTGGCGCACAGAATCTTTGACAGGGAACACTCTGGCTTTTTCGGAAGACACGTCAGGAGCAACGCCTAGCACGGCACAAGGAGCGAGGCCAGTGAAGACAGCCAGAGACCGTTACGCAAAGATATTCGGCGCTTATGACATTCGCGGCGTCGTCGGCCAGGAACTGGACAGCCCGACAGTCAGGGCTATCGCCGGCGCCTACGGCGATTACCTCTGTCCCGAACAAGCCGGGCATTTTGTCATCGGCCACGACGGGCGCTGGAGTTCTCCCGCCCTGGCCGAGGCCGCCAGCGTCGGCCTGCGGGAATCCGGTCACAGCGTAACCCAGATAGGGCTGGCCAGCACGCCGATGGTCTACTGGTACGGGGCCGAAGCCGATTTTGACGGCTCTATTGCCGTAAGCGCCAGCCACCTTCCGGCGCAATACAACGGAATGAAACTCTGCTCACGCGACGCCCTCCCCTTAAGCGGTGAGCACGGCCTCGCCGAAATTGCCGCCAGACTAGGGAAGCGGCCGGGGCATAATCGGGCCAGCAGCGAGCTCCTGCGTCAGGCATCGCCGCTGCCCCTGTACGTGGCTAAAATAGGGGAGCACCTGAAGGCGGGAAAAAACATCAGGATAGGCGTTGACGCCGGTAACGGCGCAGGCAGCATCGCCTGTGAGGCCCTCTTAGCCCCGGTTGACCAGGTGCAGCTATGGCGGCTCGGCTTTCATCCCGATGGCTACTTCCGCGAGCGTTCGCCAAACCCTCTGGACGAAGGCGCCCTAGACCGGCTTTCGGCCGTGGTCAGGGAGCAGGGGCTCCAGTTCGGCGTCGCCTTTGACGGTGACGCCGACAGGCTGGTGGCAGTGGACGAAAACGGGGCAATGGTCCCGCCCGACGCCGTAGGAGGGCTGATTGGGCTGCACCTCCTCCGCCAGAATCCGGGGGCGCTGATACTCTACGACCTGAGAGCGTCACGGGCCGTGCCGGAAAAAATCGAGGCGGCGGGGGGACGTCCCGCCCGCACCAGGGTAGGGCATGCCTTCGTCAAGCCAGCCATGCGCCAGCAGAAGGCCATCTTCGCCATGGAGCTCTCCGGCCACTACTACTACGCCGACCTGCACTATACCGATAACGGCCTGCGTACTCTGGTTGAACTGATAAATATCGTCTCTTCCGGGGACGGCCCGCTCTCCCGGCTGGTCAAGCCCTTCCTGAGCTATCCAACCAGCGGTGAGATTAACCTCAGGTTTGCCGACGTCGGCAAGGCCATCATGGCCCTGGAGAGCCACTATCAGGACGGGCGGATTGACCACCTGGACGGTCTCTCCGTGGATTACGGGGACTGGTGGTTCAATGCCCGCCCTTCCCATACCGAGCCGGTATTACGCCTAAATATAGGGGCGACCAGCCAGAAACTCCTCGAAGAGAAACGCAGAAAGCTACTCTCGCAGCTAAAGGGCAGCGGGGCGGTGGGAAGTTAGAGACGAGTTGTGCTAAAATAACCGCGTAACCAAAGCTCTGATGAATGAAAATTTGTCTCTTAATATACGCCTGATGCGCCAGGAAGACCTCCCCCAGGTCAACCAGATTGACAACGAAGCCTTCCCCACCATGTGGCCGCCGCCCAACTACCAGCGGGAGCTCAAAAACAGCCTGGCCCACTACATCGTGGTCAGCGACAGGGAGAAAAAATACGAGCCTCCAGTGCCAAAAAATGACCCACCCAAAGGCCTTCCCAGGCTGCTAGCCAGGCTGAGACTTCGCTTTAATCACCACTCCGACAAGGAACCCCCGCCGGCCAGAGAGTACATCCTGGGCTTTGCCGGCCTGTGGCTGATGGCCGGGGAGGCCCACATAACCAACATCGCCGTGCGGGAGAGCTACCGCCGCCAGGGGTTAGGCGAGCTGCTGCTCATCTCGTTGATAGAGCTGGCCCTGAAGCTGGGCGCCCACCTGGTGACCCTGGAGGTGCGCGCCTCCAACACCGCCGCCCAGAGCCTCTATGCCAAATACAGCTTTGCTGAGATGGGCCTGCGCCGCGGCTACTACACCGATAACCGGGAGGACGGGGTGCTGATGACCCTGGAGAACGTGACCTCAGTCCCGGTCCGGAACAACCTCCAGCGGCTGAAGAGGGAACATAGCCGAAGATGGGGAATGACCGCCCGTATTGCCCTCCAGAACCTGCCGGTATCGAGATAAGGTATTGACAAAAACCGTAAAAGGCGGATAATACGATGCGGACGCCAGAGCACCCCCTAATCTGAGGAAGGAGATGCACCGTGAGTGATACCGAAAGAAGAGAAATTAAGATAAGGGTTCGCCCTATGGAATCCATGGACATCGACCGGGTTTTAGCCATTGACAGCAAAATCACCGGGCAGCGGAGGGCGGCCACCTATACCGACCTGATTATCGGAGACCTGGGCAAAATCCCCGACCTGAGCTTCGTCGCCGAAGTCAACGGCGAGGTGCAGGGTTTTCTGCTGGCCCGGCGGGCCTATTTCGGGGAACCATTTGACGAAGTGGGCATGATTCACATCCTGGGCGTTGAACCCGACTACTGGCGGCAGGGCATCGCCACCCAGATGGTCAACGCCCTGGTGGAGACCTGCCGGGAGAAAAACCTCAACTCGGTGCGGATAATGATTGAGGAAGGGGATAACCAGCTACAGAGCCTGTTTGAGCAGCTGGGTTTCCGCCGGGGAAAGCTGGTCGACTACACCAAGAAGTTGAAAAAGGCTTAACTAACCCCACAGCTCAATGAGCCTTGCCGCCTGGTTTGGTCATCTCCTTCTGCCTCTTGTCCAGCTCCAGCCATTCCTCAAGCCCCCGCCGGCTCTCGGCCAGCGGCTTTTTCAGCCGGTCCACCTTAACGCCGGCTAAATAGCTCGCCGAGCTGAGCTTTCTGGCGGCGGCTATCTCGGCGTTGAACCCCTCGGCAATCTCATAGGCCCCGGCCAGGGTATCGCGCAAACCCTGGTCCAGGTAGTCCATTTTAGCCTTGTTTGCCTTCCAGGCGCCGGTCTTAAACTTCTTCGCCGGCCACTTAAAGAGGAAGGTCTCGGCGAGCTTCTGGTTATATTCTATCTCCGATATCAGGCTGCGGACCACCTGCTGCCGCCGCTTCTGCTCCTGCTGCTTCCTGAAGAAAACATTGACGACGACGAAGATAAGCACCGGTACCAGGTAGGAGAGGACCTTGCCTATTTCTTCCCAGTCAAAGTCCAAGGGCTCACCCCCGGCTAAAAACCCGAAAATTAATTAAAACATAAACCACTAGCCATGTCCAACAGATAAAAGCACGGGTTTCCTAATCAAAAAATACAAAGGGGGGAACCGTCAAGTTTTTAGAGTTTGTTTTATTTCCCACCCTGACCCACCCTATAGAAGTGATACTTCTATCATTTTCTCCTTGGGGGGCGGGGTAAAGAAATGTGAAAAGGTGAAACCTTTTGGGCGGGCGGGTATGGGACGATAAACGAATTCTAATTTGAACAAAAGCGAATAAGTTGCTATAATGCAATTCTATCCCACCGTGAGCAAGGAGGATGATTATCATGGCGAGCAAAGGCGAAGTTATCATCAGACCCATGGAGCGGGGAGATATTGATTCCATCATAGCTATCTACAGCAAAATCAGGGAGGAAAAGATACCCGGCGTTAAGCGGAGCCGCCTGAGCTACCGGAAGGCCATGACCCATGAGGAGGTAGCCGTAACCAACCCGGGTGGCCCGCTCGACCTGAGCCTGGTCGCCGAAGCCGACGGCAAGCCCGTTGGCTTTATCTGGAGCGGGCTGGCCTACGTGGGCATACCGATTGACGAGGTGGGCCTCATCTATATGTTAATCGTTGACCCCGACTACCAGAAAAGGGGCATCGCCGGCCAGCTGCTCAATGCCCTTATCAAGCGCTGCCGCGACCGTGGGGTCAACACCGTCCGCGCCGTCCTCGATGAGCGTGAGTGGGAGCTTCAGAACTATTTCCAGAAGCTGGGCTTCAAACGCAGTGAGCTGACCATCTTCACCAGGGCCACTAAAAGCTAAACCGGCTTCCCCACCAGCAGACAGATATTTCGGGAAAATAGCTTCACCGGAAGGCGGTAGGCGCTTTCGGGAAAAGATTTTATCACCTCAAAGCCCGCCCTTTTGGCCAGCCTTTCCAGCTCAGCATAACTAAAGAGGTAGTAGCGGCGGTAGAGGATCCTGCCCTTCTTACGCCAGGGGATTTCTACCTCTCTGGGCTTGAACCAGAAGCGGGGCTGGCCGCGGTTCCAAACCGTGATAAAGGCCTCGCCGCCGGGCTTCAAGACCCGCCGCAGTTCGTTTAAAGCCTCTTGATGCTCCCCACCCCCCAGATGGTGATAGGTGGCCACCGCTATCGCCCAGTCGAAGCTCTGGTCGGGGTAGGGGAGGCAACGGACATCGGCCAGCGTCAGCTCAACGTCAAAGCCGAACTTCTTAGCGTATTTTTCGGCTAGCTTTAGCATCTCGGCGGAGAAGTCCACCCCGTAGAGCTCGAAGCCGTCTTTAAAGGGCAGGAAATCAGGGCCGTGGGCACAGCCCAGGTTAAGCAGTTTGCCCTTCTGCCAGCGCCCGGCCAGTTCCCCAAGCTCGGTGCTGAATATTGACCAGTGTCGGAAGTTGTACCAGCTTGGGGCTATCTGGTCGAAGATATATTTATTATTGGTCGCTCTTTTCCTCATCTTTTAACCTATGTTTTTCGTCCCATACCCACCCACCCTCATAAGCTGCGCTTCTAAAACTTGTTCCCCCACCCAATTACAAATATGTCTACTATGTTCAAGCCATACTATACTTGATATTATAATTATTGCAAATAAGGAAGGAGGTTAAAATCATGAGTGAGGCAAATGTTCAGAAGAAACGGTATGAAAAAGAGAAGGAAAAGATGAAGAGGGAACTAAACTCAATTCCAGACCCCTACGATGTTGATGGCGGGCTTAGACCTGAAATAACGGCAAACAAATTAACCTATTTACTCATCAGGCATTCAAAAGGGCTAAATAAGTTAACAGGGTCTTTGATTGGGTTAACAGCATTTTTAGCTTTAGCAACTATTGCGGATATTCTTGTCAGATTAAATATTTGGGCATAGAGAAGGAACTCCGCTACCCCTCCCCCTAAAAGGGGTGGGGCGTAACCCCTTCCATATAAGGGTGGCCGGGCGGGAATAGATATAAAACGGGGTGGGGGTCATCCCCTTAAATATTCTGTTTCTGTTTATAAATTAAATCTGCTACACTGTTTATGGCACACCATGAGGAAATTTGCAAGGACTATATCCGGGGTGACGCCGGTGGCGGTGATGACCCGGCCCCTCAAGTGTCCGGGGCAGTGCATTTTCTGCCCCACCTACCAGTCCATACCCCAGAGCTATACCCCGGAGTCGCCGGCGGTCTTAAGGGCGATAAGGTGCGGCTACGACGCCAGGAAACAGGTAAAACTTCGTCTCAAAGCTCTCAGCGAGATGGGCCACCCCACCGATAAAATCGAGCTGATAGTGATGGGGGGCACCTTCCTGGCCTACCCGGAAGACTACCAGTACCAGTTCATCAAGGACTGCCTGGACGGGCTGAACGGGCAGGATTCCACCGACCTGGCCGAGGCCAAAAAGCTCAACGAGACGGCCCAGCACCGCTGCACCGGAATGTGCATCGAGACCAGGCCGGACTGGTGCGGGGAGGAGGAGATAGAGCGGATGCTCCAGTTTGGCGCCACCAGGGTGGAGTTGGGGGTGCAGGTTCTGGATGACGAAATATACCGCCTGACCCGGCGGGGGCATGGCGTTGAGGATGTGGTCCGGGCCACCGCCCTTCTCCGGCAAAACGGCTTTAAGGTGCACTACCACTGGATGCCCGGGCTGCCCGGCTCAACGCCGGAGCACGACCTGGAGATGTCCCGGAGGCTCTTCGATGACGAGCGCTTCCGCCCCGACGGCCTGAAGCTCTACCCGACCATGGTAGTCGAGGGCACCGAACTGGAGAGGTGGTATAAAGAAGGCCGCTACCAGCCCTATGAAGTCGGCACCATGGTCAACCTGATGGCAGAGATAAAATCTATAGTGCCTAAATACGTGCGGATATCGCGGGTGCTGCGGGACATACCGACCAAGTTCATCACCGCCGGCTGTAAGGACTCGCTAAGGGGGGTGGTCAGGCAGCGGATGAAGCAGAGGGGGATTGAATGTAAGTGCATCCGCTGCCGGGAGTACGGCCACCGGGCGCGGGAGGGGCGGGAGATAGGCGAACCCAGGCTGGTTAGAATGGACTACCAGGCCTCCGGGGGGAGGGAAATCTTCCTCTCCTTCGAGGATGAGGCGGAAACACTCTTTGGCCTGCTGCGGCTGAGGATTCAAGAAGCTTTAGCGGTGATAAGGGAACTGCATGTCTACGGGCCCGAGGTCCCCCTCACTGAGCAGAAAGAGGGGGCGGCCCAGCACCGGGGGCTGGGCAAGGCCTTACTGATGGAGGCGGAGAGGATTGCCGCCGAGGAGTTTAAGGCACAGCAGATGAAAATCCTGAGCGGCATCGGCGCCAGGGAGTACTACCGCAGCGAGTTCGGCTACAGCCTTGAGGGAGACTACATGGTCAGGGAGCTTTCAGGTAGTCTATCGCCCACTGGATAGCGTCAACGTTCTCCAGGTCAAGCTCATAGTCCGGATGTATCCCCTCGCCCTCTATCAGGCGGCCCTTGGGGGTGAGCCAGCGGGCGTAGGTGATATATAAAGCCGAGCCATCCCCAAGCTCACGCAGGTTATTGGCGCTGCCCTTGCCGAAGGTCTTCTTACCGGCAATAACCGCCCGCCCGTAGTCCTGCAGGGCCCCGGCCAGCACCTCGCTGCCGCTGGCGCTGTACTCGTCCACCAGGACCACCATAGGCAGAGCGGTGGCCAGGCCGGGCTCAACCGAGTAAGCAGAATGATTCCCTTCATTATCAACAATATCGACCACCACCCCCTCATCAAGGAAAAAGCTGGCGACGCCAACTACTGAATCCAGCAGGCCGCCGGGGTTGCTGCGCAGGTCGAGAACGATGCCCGAAGCCAGCTGGTCTGCCTCCTCCATCACCGGTGCCAGCTCTCCGGCAGTCCGCTCGGAAAAGTTGGTGATATTGATGTAGGCGATGTCCTCCATCATCTCAAAGCGGACACTGGGCATCTCAATCTCGGCCCTGACTATCTCAATTAGCTCTGGCTCGGTCTCACCCTGGTGGAGTATGAGCAGGCTGACCGCCGTACCCTTGGGGCCCTGGACGCTGAGCACCACCTCGACCAAGCTCATCTCGGCAGTAGACTGGCCATCGACCTCCAGAATCACATCGCCGGCCCTGATACCGGCCTGGTCCGCCGGCGAGCCGGCCACCGGGGCGATAACCACTATCCTGTCGTCCTCAGCGGCCACGTAGGCACCGATGCCCTCAAACTTTCCCTCCAGGCCCTTCTGGTTCATCTCGTAGGCGGCGGGGTCAAGGTAGGCGGTATAGGGGTCGTCCAGCGCCTCCACCATCCCCGCGACAGCCCCCTGCGCCAGCGCCTCAGCATCAAGACTGTCCTTGTCCACGTAGTCCCGGAAGATGATGTCCCACGCCTGCCCGACAATACCCAGCCCCTGGTAGGGGGAGTTCCGGCTGCCCAGGACCCAGCCGGTACCGAAGGACAAGACCACGATGGCGGCTACCATCAGGACAATTACTACCGTTTTGCTTCTTTCTGACATCGGACTCACTCTCCTTGGAGGCGTTTGAAGAACGGACAGGGCTATCATAGCCGGGCGGGGGAAATTCGGCAACTGCTAAAAGGCCAAGTAAACCTGTAAGCCGAGTTCTGTACCCCGACGAATCGGAGCGGTGACCATCTATCTAGCCCTGATGTTGCCATCAGGGTCAAGCGGCCAACCCGGGGACAGGCCGGGCGTCCCTGTGTCCCTCTATTTGGCCTTGCTCCGGATGGGGTTTACCCAGCCGACCGGTCACCCGGCCGCTGGTGGGCTCTTACCCCACCATTTCACCCTTACTATCCCCAAAGGGAATAGCGGTGTGTTTCTGTGGCACTCTCCGTAGGGTCACCCCTCCTGGCCGTTAACCAGCATCCTGCCCGGTGGAGCTCGGACTTTCCTCCCCAAAGAATTGGGGCGGCCACCCGGTTTACTTGACCTGATTACAGTGTAGTATGACGGCGGTGGTTAGTCAACCTAGAGCCTGGTTGGCCAGCCTATCGGCTTCTCTGTTTTGCTCACGGGGGATGTGGGTTATGCTGAAGGCTTTAAGCAAGCCGGCAAGTTGGACCACCTCTTGGTAGAGGGGCCGCAGGCTGGCCTTCTTTACCCGGTAGCGGCCTTGGAGCTGCTTTACCACCAGCTCCGAGTCGGACTTTATGTCAACTTCTTCAGCGCCGAGCCTGGCGGCCTCCTCCAGGGCGGCGATGATGGCCCGGTATTCGGCCTGGTTATTGGTGGCGTGGCCGATGCGCCGGGAGATACGGCTGATGGCCCTGCCCTGTCCGTCCCTTATCACGGCGCCGATAGAGGCCGGCCCCGGGTTGCCTGATGAGGCGCCGTCGGTATAGACTATCAATCTCTTCGGCGTCATTAGCTCCTTCAAGGCAGGAAGAGGATGCGCCCGCAGCTGCTGCACTGCACCAGGTTGCTGCCCCTGGCCCGCTGCAGGTCGGTGGTGGGCAGCGATATCCGGCAGCCACGGCATATTCCCTGCTCCACCCTGGCTACCGCCCTCCCCTTGCCCTTTTTAAGCGCCTGATACAGCTCAACTGCCTGGGGCTCAATCTGCTCTGAAAGCAGCTGCCTTTTTTGCTTGAGCTCGGCGATAGCGGCTTCAAGCCTGGCCTGCTCTTCGGCCAGCTGCTTCTGCTGGCGCTGCCAGTCGGCGGTTAAGCCTTCCAGCCGGCTTTTTATCTCGGCTAGGCTGGCCTCAGCCTGCTCGACCTGGTCGATTACCTCCAGCGCTTTTTCCTCAAGCCCGTCTCGCCGGGTCTTAAACGTTTCAACCTCATGCTGGAGACTGGCCAGCTCCTTGGGGTTCTTGATGCGGCCGCCGAAAAGCGACTCTTCGGCGGTGGCAATCCTGGTGGTGATGTCGTCTATCTCCCACTCCGCAGTGTGCTGCTGGTGCTTTAGCTCCTCGAGGCGCTGCTGCTCAGAATCCAGCTGCGCTTTAGCTCTGAGCACCGCCTGGCTCTCACCGAGCTGGCCGGTGACCTGCCCCAGCGCCCGTTGGTCAGACTCAATCTCCAGGTCCAGTTCCTGAAGCTGGTAGAGCTGCCTGGCAACGTTCATTTTCCCGTTTATTCTATAACTACCAGAGCATAATAGCAATTTATTTAAGAACCCCATCCCCCTTGTTAGCGTTTGTTCTTCTTCCCACCCTGACCCACCCTCAAAGGCTATGCCTTTAAAATCCCCTTAAATAGAGGGGGTTAATCCCCCCTCAATGGGGTGGGAACAGAGATAAAAAGAGGCAAAGCCTTTTGGGCGGGTGGGTATGGGAAATAAAACACTTGCTCAAAATGGGGGGAAAGTGACAAATGCTTATAGTCATACTAGAACATATGTGCTAACATTGAATACAGGAAAGGGAGGGACTATGAGGCTACTGCGACTGGCCGTAGAACTCAAGCGGTGGGACCTGGCCGCCCACACCATCGTGCTGGCGAGCGCCAAAGTGTTAAAGAACGGAGACAGGCCGGATGGCGGAAAAGGCAAGGCCAAAAAAAGACGCCCCAAAGGGTAAAAAACAAAGCTTCTACGCTAAAGTTCTCGACGAGGCAGAACAGCTCGACTTTGAGTTGGCCAGCGGCGTCGAGGGCTTTGACGACGAGATTACCCTGCTCCGGGTCAAGATAAAGTCCCTCCTGGAAAATGAGCCGGAGAACATAAAACTGCTCATGCAGGCCACCAACACCCTCACCCGCCTGGTCAAGGCCAAGTACAACATCACCAAGGAGCAGAAGCAGGGACTGAAGGAGGCCATCGGCAATGTCCTCAGGGATATCGCCATCCCGCTCGGCATCAAGGTCATCGGGAGCATCGCTAAATAGACTCCGCCCCTACCAGCGGGAGGTAGCCTCGGCCATACTGGACAGCGTCTTCAAGGGCAAGGGGCTGACCTTCTCGGTGGAGATGGCCGGCCAGGGGGGCAAGAACGAGCTTTCCGCCCAGCTTGAGCTACTGCTGCTGACCCTCTACATGAGCCATCCCCGGAACCTGATAAAGTGCGCCCCCACCTTCAAGCCCCAGACCGTCATCTCCATGATGCGGCTGAGGGACCGGCTCAACGACGCCGGCTTCAGCGGCATCTGGGTGCGCGAGATGGGCTACATCATCCGGCTGGGCAGCGCCAGAGCCATATTTCTCTCCGCTGACGGGTCGGCCAACGTCGTCGGCAACACCGCCCATATCCTGCTCGAGATAGACGAAGCCCAGGACGTGAGTAAAGAAAAGTACACCAAGGAGTTCAAGCCGATGGGAGCTACCACCAACGTCACCACTGTCCACTACGGCACCACCTGGGACGACACCACCCTGCTGGAGGAGGTCAAGCAGACCAACCTGGAGCTGGAGAGGCAGGATGGCATCAGGCGCCACTTTCGCTACGACTGGCAGGAGATAGCCAGACACAACCCGGACTACTTGGCCTATGTCGAGGGGGAAAGGGAGCGGCTGGGTGAAAACCACCCCCTTTTCCTGACCCAGTACCGGCTGCTGCCCATCAGGGGAGGCGGCGGCTTCTTAAGTCGCCAGCAGCTCGCCCAGCTAAAGGGTGAGCACCCCCGGAGGCACCAGGCCGAGCCGGGCAGGATATACATCGCCGGAATTGACATCGCCGGCGAGGCTGAGACGGAAGAGGGCGACTATCTGGCCGCCCCCAAACCAAGGCAGGACTCAACCGTGGTCACCATCGGCGAGCTGGACTTCTCAACCTGCGACGAGGTACAGAAACAGCCCCGGATTCGGGTGGTGGAACACTACCGCTGGACGGGACAAAAGCACGCCGAGCTTTACCCCCGTCTGGTTGATATACTTAAGAACGTCTGGAAGTGCCGCAGGGTGGTGGTTGACGCCACCGGCATCGGCCAGCCGGTAAGCTCTTTTTTAAGGAAGGCGCTCGGCTCAAAGGTATCCGCCTTTACCTTCACCACAAGGGCCAAGTCCGAGCTGGGCTTTAACCTGCTGGCGGCAATTAACGCGGGGCGGCTCAAGGTCTATAAAGGCGAAGGCTCCGAAGATGAGCAAGAGTTCTGGCTGGAACTGGAGAAGGCCAAGAGCCAGTACCGGGCTTCCCAGACGATGAACTTTTACGTTGACCCGTCCCAGGGGCACGACGACTTTCTGATGAGCCTGGCGCTGGCGGTGGAAGCGGCCAACCAGTACGAGAAGAGAGGGGCGAGAGGGAGGGTGAGGGAGTGAGAATAACCCAAAAGAGGGATTGACAAATCACCTAGTTGGTGCTATACGTAATCTACACATTTGCTGAAATATCAATAGTAATGCTACAATATTATTGTAACTATTGCAACTGTCGCAATTATTGCAACTGTTGCAAGTACTAACAGGAGGCTAGAGGTGGTTGAAAATACTGATTTAAGAGAAGTATTAAAGGGTTATTCAAACAAATGGATTGCGCTATCTGCTGATAGCAACAAAGTTGTGGGGGTAGCTGATAATCCAAAAGATGCGCTTGAACAAGCACATTCTAAAAAAGAAGCAAACCCAATTTTGACTAAGACACCAGAACATTATGGCACTTTTATATTGTGAGTATTCGACTTAAATTTGATTATCGCAAGTTCCCCGCAGACCCATCAGATGCATTCCCTGGGCGTCGAAGTGCTACAAGACCAGTTATCCCCGTAACACTCATAAACGGGAATGGAAAAGTAACGTATCTTGCTATTATTGATTCTGGTGCAGACCTTTGTATTTTCCACGCTGAAATCGGCGAGCAAATTGGAATTAATATTGAATCTGGCAAAGTGCTGAACTTTAGTGGAATTACAAGGGAACAGCTAACTGCTTATTTCCACGAAATTAAGATTGGGATTGGCGGTTACGAATATGATTGTTACGCTGGTTTTTCAAGAAACTTGGCAAACATGCCCTACGGCCTATTGGGGCAAGGTGGCTTTTTCGATTTATTCAATATAGTCTTTGACTATAATAAGGAAAGAATTGAATTAATAAGCAAAGACGACGATTAAAAAGACTCTAAAATTACAACTTATCTCAAGCTATAGGGAGAACCATCGTGGCGGGGTGGGGAAAAGAAGAGAGCTTAAGAGGGGGCTTAAAGCCCCCTCTCCTTATTGGGGCAAAAAAGAGTATAAAGAGGCAAAGCCTCTCTGGGCGGGTGGGTATGGGACGAAAAACACTGGGATAGAAACGGGGTGGGGGTATTGACAAACATATAAAGAGGTATACAATAAAGTCTCCAAAATGGGGGGGTAGTTAATGGCAAATAAAAGAAAGGAGGAAAAACTATGTTATTTGTAGCCATATACAACCTAAAGCCTGGCGCTTCAATTACTCAAGCACTACAAAAACGCATGGAATGGAAGCCACCAGAGGGCATGAAAAAAATAGCTGAATACTGGCTCCAGTCTAATACACCTCATACGGTAGTAATATTCGAGGCGGATAATTTCGGCCAAATGATGGCAGCAAATGCGCAATGGAGAGACCTTTATGACTTCACCGTTTTTCCGGCTATCACCGGCGAGGAAGGACTAAAGCTCGCCAAGCAGATGATGCCCAAAACCTGACCACATCAGCTATGGGGAGACATCGCCAGATACGACCATGAACTACCCCCTTTAATTAACCCTAGCTCGCCGTCCAGCCCCCATCAATAACAAACTCGGCGCCGGTGGCCAGCCTAGACTCATCCGAGGCCAGATAAAGGACAATGTAGGCAATATCTATCGGCTGGCCCAGAAAGCCGATGGGGTGGGAGGACTCCAGCTTCTTCTTAAACTCCTCATCATGGGCCATCATACCGGCCACCATATCCGTTTTGATAACGCCGGGATGCACCGAGTTAACCCGGATGTTATAGTCGTGGCACAGCTTAGAGCACTCCAGGGCCGCCGCCTTGGTAAAGAGCCTCACCCCTCCCTTGCTGGCCACATAGGCCGCCGTATCATCAGCGGTGCCGATAATACCGGCAACCGAGGATATATTAACAATAGAGCCGCCGCCGCTCTCCCTCATTGCCCTTATGGCGTGCTTCGTCCCCAGAAAAACACCGTCCAGGTTAACGCTCATAAGCCGGCGCCACTCCTCAAGCGTGGTATCGGCAATCTCCTTGATAATCTGAATGCCAGCGTTATTCACCAGAACATCCAGCTTGCCGAACTCGGACAGGGTCTTCCCGATTACCTCACTCCAGCTATCCTCGCTGGTAACATCGTGCCCTAAAAAGATAGCCCTGCCCCCTTCACGCCTTATTTCCTCGGCTGTCTCCCTGCCGGCATCCTCCAGGATATCGGCAACTACAACCCTGGCCCCCTCCTTGGCCAGCAGCTGTGACATTGCCTTACCCAGACCCCTGGCGGCACCGGTTATGATGGCTGTCTTGCCTTCTACGCGACCCATTTTATCCTCCTTTTTTAAAACTTGCTGCAAATTTAATATTAATACCAAACGACCAGCAGGTAAAGCGAGGGGGAGCTAAAAGTTTGTTTTGCTACCCACCCTGACCCACCCTACAGAAGTGATACTTCTATCAATTTCCTCTTTGGGGAGGGGGGAACAGAGTCTAAAGAGGTGAAACTTTTTGGGCGGGCGGGTATGGGAAGAAAAACACTGGTTATAAAGCGGCCTAAGGCTGGCTAATAAATACTCAGGTTGTTGAATCCAAATGACTGCTAGCAAACTAGCACTTTGCCTCAATCAGAAGCCTGGTTCCTTCCCTGGGACGGGATTGGATCTCAAACGTTCCGCCGAGGAAGTCGATCCTCTGGTGTATTCCAATTAGTCCTAGTTTCCCTCTGACAGCCAGCCCTTCTAATTTTTTGGGCGTACGAAATCCCAGGCCATTGTCCTCTATTTTTAACTTGAGACATTTTTTGTTAAATTCTAAGATAACCTTCGCCTCTGTAGCCCTTGAATGTCGCTTAATATTATTCAAAGCCTCCTGCGTCACGCGGAATATAGCAACCTCAGCTTGAGGGGATAACTCGCGTTTTTCACCATTTACCAAAATCTGAGTATTAATTCCAGATTCTTTTTCCATTTGGTCCACCAACCACCGCAATGCCGGCACCAGCCCGAGGTCATCCAGAATACATGGCCTCAGGTCAAGGCTTGCCCTCCGCATATCCTCAACAGCCTGGAGGGTAGCATCCCTTATCCATTCGGCATTCTTTCTCAGCTCCGCCTTACCGTTATTATTACTGGGAGTAATCATTTTCTGAGCGCGGTTAGCGATGACCAGCAATGTCTGTATGGTACCGTCGTGAAGCTCCTGGGCAATACGCCGTCGCTCGTTCTCCTGTGATTCAAGTATCTTGGATATATACAACTTACGTTCCACTTCTCGCTCAGCGAAAATCTTCCTCTCCTTGCGGCGCCACTCCAGCTCAAAAGTAGCCAGTGATACAACCAAAAAGGGCAGCAATAATAAAGACACGTTGATTATTAAGTAATTAACCGACCACATATCTGCGATTATCGGTAGCACTCCGCCAAGCGCCAGGAGACAAGCCACCAGAGCGCCCGGCCAGGAGAAAACCACCGCCGCATAGATAATGGGTATTAGAAAGAGAGTACCAATAACACGGTTCACGAACTCAGTAACCGCCAACTTGTATAAAGGAGCGAGCCAGGGAAACCACGGCTCTATGTTCTCGGCCCGCCAGGGCCAGGCCTGATAGAGAAATATCAGAGCCAGTGTGATAACAAGAATCACCCAGAAATGGGGGTTACTGGTAATTTTACCCTTGGCTTTTAATGAGAAGATTGCTAACATCTGCCCGCTAATAGCCGCTTTTTATTCAAGGTCTTTGAGGGTGAGGATACCTTTGCGCAGGCCGACGATGACGGCCTCGGTACGTGAGGCTACGTTCAATTTAAGGAAAAGGTCAGCCAAGCGACCTTTAACCGTGCGCAAGCTTAAGCCCAGCCTGAGGGCGATATCTTTATTGGATATGCCTCTGGCGGCCAGACTAAGTACCTCCAACTCTCTGACAGAAAGTTTATTACTTACATCCAAAGTCCTGGGTTTGGTGGTATGCTGAAAGGCATATTTGAAGATTTGTTGTGAAACTGACGGAGATAATACCGTTTCCCCACAGACCAGAGACCTTACGGCGTGGATGACCTCTTCACCATATACGCTCTTGGTCAAATAGCCGCCGGCGCCAGCCTTGAGTACGCTGAGTATGTGTTCGCTATCACTGTGGACGGTCAATACCAGTACGGCTATAGCCGGGCGGCTGGCTTTTATCTGCTTGGTTGCCTCCAGCCCGTTGAGCTTGGGCATACTCATATCCATAATCACCACGTCAGGGTCAAGCTCAGTGGCAAGCTTTACCGCCTCTTCGCCATCTCTGGCCTCGGCGATAACCTCAAAGTCGCGCTGCTTTTCCAGCACGTCCCTCAGTGCCTGACGCAACAGGGGATGGTCATCAGCCAGCATTATCCTGGTCTTACCGGATTTTTCACCCAATCTGTAATGGTCTGTACTTAACCTTGATGCCACTTCAGCCAATTTCGCCTCACAATGATTTTAGCACTAGTACAGGTTATAGGCAACCGGCTTACCCGGCCTTCTCCCTGACGGGACTTTAGGCCGTGGCCATAAGGCCCTTGTGCTTGGATAAAGGGGGGTATAACATATCCTATATAGCTGGCCAGCGCCGTAATAAACCATGCCCATCAGGTAGGAATTAAACCCTACACTCAAAAAAACGCCTGCCAGAAGGAGGGAGCAGACGAGACCTCTCCAGACAGGTTTATCTATATATAAAAAATTTAACTTCGAGAAACCGCCCCAAGCAACCAATTTTGTTCTACCAGGGCAAACGAATCTTTACGAAATTCTTTCCGCCTTCCAAATGAAACCCTCCGAGGCGAGATGGCGGTTGAGGCATCAAAGACAATTGATGACTGGTGATCGCTCCCTTGTTTGGGTGGAGAATCAGGGTGAACCTTAATCCAGGAGAGAAAGGGATAATAATGCTAGATGAGTATGATGTAATAGTAGTTGGTGGCGGCGGCGGCGGTTTTATGACGGCATATCGGGCTGGCCAGCTTGGCGGCAAGGTGTTGCTTATAGACAAGGAGGAAAAGATCGGAGGAGTTTGTACTCTTTGGGGCTGCATACCGGTCTGTTTCCTGTCACACTGTGCCGAAGTCCTCAAGATGGCCAAAGAAGTAAGAAATCAAGGCATTCATTTTGGTAATCCCAAGATTGACTACAAACAGTTAATGAGTGAAAAAGATAAATTAGTTAACATGGTCATTGGAGGCATGATAGCTGAGCTGGAGGGGGAGGGGGTGCATATTGTGACCAAAGCTTCAGGGAAGCTCGTTTCACCGGAGGAAGTGGAAATTAGTTTTGATAACGGGGAAAGGAAAGTAGTTCGGGCAAAAAAGATCGTGATAGCTACCGGGCTCCAATTCAGAAGGTACGAGATACCAGGGGCCTATGGTGAAGGGGTACTTACCGCCAGGGAACTTATTGACCTAGATAAGTTACCAAAGAGCTTGATCATTATAGGGCGTAGCGTAGTGGCTCTTGAATTCGCTACTGTCTGGAATCAACTAGGGACTGACGTGACCATAGTAGCCAGAACATCTGAATTCCTGCCGGGTGAAGATGAGGAGTTCTCCCCTATTCTAACGCAGTCTCTTAAGGAAAACGGCGTTCGCATATATGCCGACGTAAATATCGAGGAAATTAGTGATAGCGCCAGAGGTAAGTCAGTAGCTATCTCCAGTAACGGCTTAAAACAAAAAGTGGAGGCGCAATTCGTCGTCTTTGCCCTGGGACAAAAACCGTGGGTAGATGGTCATGGCTTTGAGAATATCGGCATAGACATAAGCGACGGTAGAATTAAAACAAATGAAAAGATGGAGACTAACGTCAAAGGAATTTACGCTGTTGGCGATGTCACCGGAGTGACCATGCAGGCTAACGTTGCCCTATATCGTGATGCAATAATCGCCGGGGAGAATGCCATGGGTGGAAACTCATCTATGGATTATCGAGTGGTACCGCGGTTTGTCCGCACGTTTCCACCCGCCGCGGCGGTAGGTATAACGGAACGAGAAGCCAAGCAAAAAGGACTGAATATAAAAGTTGACAAGTTTCCTCTGGCAAAGATTCCGAAAGCTCATGTCTTGATGGATATCAGAGGCTTCTTAAAGATTATTGCAGACGCCTCTTCTGGTGAAATACTGGGAGTCCATATTATAGGCCCCGAAGCACCCGAGTTAATACATGAAGGGGTAATGGCCATGAAAACAAAAAGTACCTTCCAGGACATAATGAAAACAATACATAATCATCCCACCCTGCATGAAACGTATTGGCGGGCAGCTCAAGATATGTGCGGTTAAATGAGGCGTATCATTTCACAGCGGGAGGTGTTAAGCCGCGGGGCAGGCTTCCGCCCCATTTAATTGACATGACCTACAGCACGTAATACAATTGCAACCGGGGCGAAGAGGGAACAAAAGCGACGGAGGGGGCGATAAAAAGACGAAAGGGGGTGGTGGACTTTACGAGATATTGTTTAGCGTGCCTGGAGGCAATTGACCGGGTTGGTGAAGGACCTTTGTGTACCCGCAGCTGTAGACTCAATCATGCAACAAAAGATTAGCACTTAAACAGCATCGCAAAATAAAAACTAGAAAGACTAGAGGTGTAATTATGGCTGAAAAGACAACGGCAAGGGATATGTTCCTGAGGCCTGATCATCTTATCAGGGACGAGATAAAGATGTACGCTGATACCTTAAGGAAGTTTGTCAACGAGAAGGTAATACCCCATGAAGCCGAGTTTGATGATTTGTGGGACTGGACTGAAAGAAAAGAGCGCACAATTGTTCATGATCTTTTTAAGGAACTATGGATTGATTTAGGTTTGCAAGCGGCACAAGTGCCAGCACCATACGGCGGATACGATGATCGGTCGCCGGTAGAGACAGGTGCTCTGGTCCTAGAGGTAGCCAGGGGTGACCACGGCCTGGCCGAAACAGGCTTTATATCTGGTTGGGCGGTGGCCTCCACAATGCTTCCCACGCCTAACGAAACCGTCATGAAAAAAATTGCGGATGGTATGTTAGGGAAAGAACCCTTCGTCGTATGCAGCGCTATTACTGAGCCCCAGGGAGGGGGGGGAGTGGAAGACATGAGGCTTAAGGGGGCACAGACCAAGACCAGGGCCCGATTGGAAGGGAATGAGTGGGTTATAAACGGGGAAAAACTGTGGCCATCAGGCTCCAGAGAGGCAAAGGCATTTGTTGTAGTCTGTGTCATAGAAGGCAAAAAATTCCCGGATAATATTGCCCAGATATATGTACCCGGTGATGCCCCCGGAGTTTCGACCGGCAAGCCTTACCGGAAAATGGGCACAGCGACTGATACAAACGGAGAAATCTGGTTCGAAAATGTTAGGGTACCAAAGGAAAACCTCCTCCATGGGGGTGAGGACGAGGTAAAGTCCCTGCTGGCCAAATGCACAATAGGACGCGCCTTTGCCAGTTCCTTTACTGTTGGCATAATGAGAAGGGCCTATGAAATCCTTAAGGCCTACGTGGATAGCCGTGAAATAGCCGGTGTGCCCATGAAGGACCACGGTGCCATGGCCCACGAGCTCGGGCAGGTAGCCTCTGACATATTGGCCGCAGAGATGGTGTTCTGGAACACGCTGGAACGCCTCGGCAATCCTGAAGTATACGGCCCGCCCTGGGACCATAAGCAACTGGTGGCGGCCAGTGTGATGGATAATGTGGCCGGGGAATACGGGTCTAAGGTTCTAAATCGATGTGTTGAGCTTATGGGTTCTTACGGATATGCTACAGAAGGCAAGATGGAAAAGCTAATGAGGGATGCCAAGATAGGCCAGATTGTGGTCGGAGGTCCGGTGTTACGCCTCATTGAGGCGGCGAGGTATTATTTCGGTACCGAAGCGGTGTGAAGAAGCAAAGTACAATATAGGCCGGGGAGATGTGAACGGGTGATACTAAACGACCAAGAAAAGAAAATGCTTGAGGGAGAATACGGCCCCGGCACGCAGAGAGCGATGGCCTTCTTGAAGACGCTCGGGGAGGCCCTGGGAGCAGAAAAGATGGTCAAGGTGACCAGCACCCATATTCTTCCGGATATGCCGACCGAGTACCTGGAGCAGATGACGGAAGGCGTGGTACGGTTTATGACGAGGGTATCGCTGATGCCGTGCTTTGACCCTATTTTCTGGAGAGAGAAATATGGCATTGTAAGCAAGGAGAAACTTATTGGAGGGGTGGGGCTCACCGACGAGAAGGACTACGCCAAAAACCTGGCGATATTAAAAAAACTAGGGGTCATCCCCACCTTCACCTGCACCCCATACACAGTCGGCATTGTCCCCAGGCGCAACGATACTGTCATATGGTCAGGAACTTCGGGGCAGAATGCCGCCAACTCCATGTTTGGGGCAAGGGCTCCCCGCCACAGCCTGGCTACCAGTGTGGCCAGCAGCATTGCCGGCGTGGCACCTTATGAAGGCTTGATGAAGCCGGAAAACAGGTTTGCCGAGCTATTAATTGAGACTAAGGGGTTAGACTCGGCTAGCTTCACTCCCGCCAGTTTTGGGGCTCTGGGCTACTATGTGGGCAAACTAGCTCAAACCAGGAATGTCGTCTTTGACGGATTGCCCCCCACCATGACCATCGAACAATGCAAATATCTCACTTCACCCCTCACCGTCGACGGTGCCTGCACCATGTGTCATATAGTAGGAGTCACTCCAGAAGCCCCGACACTGGAAGCAGCTTTGGGCGGCCAAAAGCCCAGGCAGGTAGTTAATGTAACCAAGAAAGACCTGCAAGATGTTCAGGACATGTTTAACACGGCCAGCCCGAGCCAAGTTAAGCTGGCTGTTTTTGGCTGCCCTCACCTAACGATTACAGAACTGGGCGAGCTCGCTTCCCTGCTGGAGGGGAAAAGGCTAAAGGAAGGGGCACAGCTTGTGGTGGGTGCCTCCAATATGACCTACGGTCTGGCCAGAGAGGCTGGCTACGCTGATGTCTTTGAGAAAGTCAGGGCTATCGTTACTAACTGCTGTGTCTCCGGCCAGAATCCTTTTGTTCATATACTCGGCGTCGATGCCGTAGCGACTAACTCGGCCCGCGGTGCCCGCTTTTTCCAAACCCAGACGGCGGGGAGGTGCCGAACCTACTACGGCGATATGAAGGACTGTGTCGATTTGGTGACCGCTGCTTAGGGAGGTGTGGAAAATGAAACTGAAGGGGCATACCATCAGCCCGGGAAAGGCTGAGGGAGAGGCAGTGGTACTTGAGGAACCGTTCTCATTTCTCGGTGAGCTGGACCCGAACACCGGGAAGATAGCGTCACCGCTCAGCAAGCATTTCGGGCAGGATTTAAGGGGTAAGGTTATCGTAACCCCAACCGGCAAGGGTTCAAGCATGGGCTCGGTTATCTCTTGGTATGCCATGAAAGCAGGAAATAATCCCGCCGCCATAATCTGTCTCCAGGCCGAGGCTATCCTGGCCAGTGCCGCCATAGTTGCCGGTATCCCTATGATAGACAAGCTCGATAAGAATCCGTTTGAGTTTATCAGGCCAGGAGACTATGTGAAGGTTGATGCCACCGCGGGAATAGTAGAGGTAGGTAGCCAGTAAGCAACAAGAGAGACTAAACAAAGGTAGTGCCACGCCACTATAAAGGGGGTGACTGATATGTAATATGACAGGGTAACCCGGGGTAGCCTGATATACCAGAACACAAAGTGAGGTGAAGATGGTCGGAAAGTTTGATATCGACAAGGCAAAAAGGGAAAGAATAATAGAGAAAGCTGGTCACCTAGCCGATGAAATAGGAGCCAGATATATGGCCTGCGCTCCAGCCACTTTTGCGGCCATATGTGATGCGTTTAGGTCCGAGGATATAGAGTTATTTCCCCCTGAGGTACAGGAGGCGATGACCCAGGGAATGATAGGTCTCCATGGTGGCATAGCCATGACAGGTGTCGGCACCTGTGGGGCTGTTACCGCCTCCACCTTTATTATCAGTTGCGTAGTCGGCGTTACCACCGAGGAAATATCTGAAAACAGCAATCTTAACTATGCTGCCTCCATCCCCGCCGTGGAATACGTAATCGATAGATTCGAGGAGGATTATGGCGCTATAGATTGCCTTAGAGTACGCTATAATCGGGTTCAGCGAACTTACGATTTTACTGACCCCGATGCCAGGATACAAGAGATGATTTTTGCTATGTATCAAAATGAGAAATGTGGAATGATCGCGTCTAAGTTCGAGGGGGGACGTGACCAGACGCCAGTTGTGAGAGGTTCACGCTGGGCAGCAGAGGCAATCTGCGATTTATTAGTGATGGACCCCGAAGAGCGCAAGGAACTTCCGCCGCATCTAAGGGGCTTAGGCATACAGGAAATGGCACCCAAGCTTCAGAAGGTCGTTCAGGCATTGAAAGAGCTGGATCTCGACCGCCCCAACGAGAAGATTTCTTACCGGGATTACTGGACGTTTAAGCTGAAGGGTAAAAAGGGATTGGAGGAGAAAAGACTGGGCAAAGTAAGTGCCCCAAAGAAGTAGGGGTAGGGGACTTCCTGCGAAAAGCAGGAATAACGTAAGGAGGTAAAACAAATGAAAGGGAAAATATTCTTAATCCCGCTGGCATTATTGCTAGCCATCAGTCTGGTTGCCATCGGCTGTCCGGCACCACCAGCAACGACGACACCGCCAACGACGGCACCGCCGACGCAACCGACCACACCGACGCAACCAACCACACCGGCAGAAGGGACAATAAAGCTAATAGCGACCAACTGGACGCCACAACAGATGCCCCCAGAAGCAGGCGGGTGGGACCCGTTTGATTACACCTTAATGTTCTGGATGGATACCATGGAATACGAAACTCAAGGCAGGGTGCAATTTGAGTTTTACCCAGAGTCGACTTTATTAGGCATGTTGGACATGTGGGAGGGGATTAAAGAAGGAGTGGCTGACATTGGCATCGTAAATGTATGTGCCTACCCTGGCGTGTTTCCGCTGACCGGTGCCCTGCGGCTCCCCGGCTTTTTCGAAAATTCGCTGCAAAGTTCAATGGTTCGCCAGAAGATATTTGAAGAAGGTTATAATACCGAGGAATGGGCGGATGTGAAGGTTCTATGGCATGCGACTAACGAACCCTGGAGTATAAGCTGCCGGACAAAGCAGATTAAAACATTGGAGGACCTGCAGGGTCTGAAGGTGGCTAACGTGGGAGATCCCGAACTCTCGTTTATAGCAGCTCTAGGAGGTGTTCCTGTAGCCATGCCGGCAACCGACTTCTTCTTAGCCCTGGAAAGAGGCACTGTTGATGCGGCCTGGCAGGATACCAACGGGCAGGTGGTTTTCGGATTAGCCCAAGAGGCACCTTACATCACCGAGATTCCCGGCAACGGCACCGCGGACATGGTAACGGTTATGAACAAGGATAAATATAATAGCCTCCCTCCCGACATCAAAGCAATATTCGATAAAAACATGGGCATGTTTTATGCAATGTGTCATGGACAGCGGTTTGGCTATAACCACGCACGCTGCTTGGACTACCTCAACGCGCGAGAGGGAGTTCCTCCTGTCTACATTCTGCCTGAGGAGGAGCGAGCTAGATGGTTCGCAGCCGCGGAGCCTCTCATTGAAGCGGCGGCAGCCGACCTTGAGGCTCAAGGGCTACCGGCTAGAGAGACGTTTGCCAGGGCTCGGGAGTTACAAGAAGTATATGCAGGCTTAGGTTTTTAAGCTGGAGTTATAGTGTTAGCTTTTATAAGAACCGCCGTCCGCTCTTTAGAGGAGCGCACGTCTTCGCTGCTTAGCGTGCTGGGGGCATTCAGCGCGGTAGGGCTAGTCGCAATGATGCTGCTCACCGTAGCGGATGCCACCGGGCGGCGGTTCTTTTTATCCCCTATATACGGCTCATATGAAGGTGTAAGCTTTCTGTTGTCTTTAACCTTCTTCTTCTCTTTATGCTATTGTACGGCCAGGAAAGGACATTTTGCCATAGATGTGGCGACGTCACACCTTCCACCAAGGGTTCGTCAATATATAGTTATCATAATGTACCTCTTGTCGGCACTACTGCTCTGGCTGCTAGCTTCTCAGCTCGTAGTCCTTGCCATGAAGATAAAGGCTACCAATCTCACCGGTGCCCAATTCACCTTTCTACCAGTCTATACACTGGTGTTGGTAGGAGCCTTTTGTGCGGTAATGACGGGCTGGGGTTTTCTAGTTCAATTCATAAGCCTTCTGGTAAAGGCGATGGAAAGAAATGGCCAGGTCTTAAAAGGGAATAAATAATGGAAGTGAGCCCGCTCATTATAGGTATTATTGGCTGGGGTATCCTTCTACTGTTCCTTTTTCTGGAGATGCCTGTTGGTGTGGCGCTGTTTCTGGTGAGCTTCGGGGGCATCTGGTACCTGAGAGACCTAGATTCAGCCCTTTATATTATCGCCAGAGTCACTTACGATAACTCTGTTACTTACCTGTGGAGCCTCATCCCTCTCTTTGTGTTTATGGGTATGCTCGCCTATGAAGGTGGGTTAGGTACAGACCTTTTCCGGGCTGCATCCAAATGGTTGGGGGGGTTTCGTGGCGGGCTGGCTATGACCACAACAGCGACAGCGGCTGGTTTTAGCGCTGTCTGCGGTGACAATATCGCCGGAGCGGCTACCATGACCTCGGTCTGTTTGCCGGAGATGAGGAAATACAATTACGATGACAATCTATCCCTGGCTACTATCTGTGCCGGCGGAATCTTAAGCTTTCTGATTCCTCCCAGTCTCGGCTTCATTATCTATGGCCTGCTGGCCAACGTGAATATTAGCGCCCTTTTTATAGGCGGGGTATTCCCAGGGATAATTCTAGCTCTCCTCTACATGGTGGTTATCTACATTATCTGCCGGATTGACCCGGCCAAAGGCCCGGCAGCGGCTAAATCAACCTGGATGGAAAGGCTCTCATCGTTTAAGTACCTATGGGGAGTGCTGCTTTTAGTCTTTATCGTCTTCGGGGGTATTTATAGCGGGTTTATCACCGTTACCGAAGCTGGAGCGCTCGGAGCTTTCGCCGCTCTTGTTGTCGGTCTAATCAAAAGGCAGCTTAACTGGCAGAAGTTTCGCCGGGCTGCCCTTAGTTCGGTACTAACAACAGGTATGATTTTTCTGCTTATAATCGGTGCCTGGGCCTTTGCTCCCTTCCTGTCGCTGACCAGGATTCCGGCGACAATGGCAACGCTTATGGGCGGGTGGTCTCCCGGGCTTGTTCTGTTCTTTGTTCTGGCCTTCTTCTTCTTGGGTGGCATGATTTTCGAGGCGGTGATACTGATGATAATTACGGTGCCACTCTTCCTCCCTCTCTGGATAGCAGCCGGTTTCGATTTAGTATGGTTCGGCGTGGTACTCATGCTCATAATAATCGTGAGCGGCATTACACCGCCGGTGGGGTTGATTGTATATGTCGTTAGCGGCATGGTTCCAGAGGCTTCTACCGGTGCGATATTCAGGTCAGTGAGCTGGTTCATCGTGCCAGTATTACTTTGCGCCGGCTTGGTAGTTGCCTTCCCTCAAATTGCGACCTTTCTCCCGAACCTTGTAGGTTAGGTTCAAAGTAGAAAATTGCGAAGTGGAGGCAAGCAGCTATTCTAAAGCCGCCGCAAAAATTGACAATAATCTTGTGGGAAGATACCATATACGTAACAAAGGAGGTAGCTTAATGGCGCGAGGTTTTATGGGAAAAATGCTGTGGGTGGATCTTTCCAGGAATGAACTCAAGGACGAGGTGCTCGATGAAAAGCTTGGCCGCGATTATCTAGGAGGCTACGGCTTGGGTGCCAGAGTCCTCTTCAGCCGGCAGAAGGCCGGTGTTGACCCATTAGGCCCGGACAATATTCTTGGTTTTACTACGGGCGTTCTCACCGGGACCGCGGCACTCGGTGGTGCCAGGTACGCAGTAGTAGGCAAATCACCGCTGACGGGGAGCTGGGGTGACGCCAATTCGGGCGGTGACTTCGGCCCTAACCTGAAATTTGCCGGCTATGACGCGGTGTTCTTTACCGGCATAGCTGAAAAACCGGTCTATCTATATATTGACAATGGCAAAGCTGAGATTAGAGACGCCGCCCATCTGTGGGGCAAGGACTCATACGAAACCGAAGATATGCTCAGAGGAGAACTCGGCAAGGATGTGGAGGTAGCCTGTATCGGCCCGTCGGGAGAGAATATCACTCTCATCGCTGGGGTGGTAACCGACAAGGCCCGGGTAGCCGCCCGTTCCGGGCTGGGTGCCGTCATGGGCTCAAAGAAGCTCAAGGCGATAGCGGTAAAAGGCAACATGAAGGTACCCGTGGCTGATGAGAAGAAAGCCAGCGAGATGAGAAAAAAGCACCTGGCGAATATGGGCCCCAGGTCTGGTTTTATGAGTCAATTCGGCACGCCGGGCCTCTTTAACATGAGTATTGAGTCCGATGATGCGCCGGCGAAGAACTGGGCGGGCACGGCGGTTGTTGACTTTCCGGATTATAAGGAAATCAGCGGCGAGCCAGTTATTGCCCAACAGGAAAGGAAATACGGTTGCTGGCGTTGCCCCATCGCCTGTGGCGGGCTTATGAAGGCGAGCACCGGCGAGTATCAATACCAGGCGGGTATCCACAAGCCCGAGTACGAGACCCTGGCCATGTTCGGCAGCAACTGCCTTAATTCAAACCTCGAATCGATAATCAAGGTCAACGATATCTGTAATCGCTACGGTCTGGATACCATCTCAGCCGGGGCCTGTATCGCCTTCACCATCGAATGCTACGAGAACGGGCTCATCACCAAGAAAGACACCGATGGCCTGGAGATGACCTGGGGCAACCACAGGTCCATCGTGGCCATGACCGAGAAAATGGCCAAGCGAGAGGGCTTTGGCGCAATCATTGCCGATGGTGTCAAGATAGCCTCGGAGAAAATCGGCCGGGGCTCCGAGAAATACGCCATGCATATCGGGGGACAGGAAATCCCGGCACACGACACAAGAGGCGGGCATGGCTTTGCCATCGGCTACGGGGCGGAACCGACCCCGGCCCGTCACACCCAGGCTGGCGAATTCCCGCATCCGGAGGGTGCCTTGCCTCAGTACGATGGCCAAACCTTCAAAGGGCGGGGCGAACCGCACAAGATAGGCAGCACCATCTATCACGCGATGAATGCCTCAGGGTGCTGCATGATAGTGTACGGAGACGGACTGGGGTATTTTGACCAGTTTGTTGAGTCTATCGGGGTCATCACCGGCCGGGACGTAACCAGGGAGGAGGTACTTAAGGCCGGGGAGAGGGTAGATAATATACGGCAGGCTTTCAACATTCGTGAGGGTGTGAAGTTACCGTTTGAATTCCCTGACAGGATGATGGGTATACCGCCGAAGAAGGTTGGCCCCCGCGCCGGGATAACGCTGAAAAGAGATGAGATATTTAGCGAATACCTGACAGCTATGGACTGGGGCCTTAATTCGTGTAAGCCGAGCAAAGAGAAGCTGCTTGAGCTGGGGCTGGATGACGTGGCTCGGGAGCTCTGGCCATAGAAGCTTAAGGCGGTCTTTTTTACCTATGGTGCCCGCCGCAACCTGCGGGCGATAAAAACCCCCGGCAGGACAACCGCCACCACTGCCGCGGCGACGGCGTAGATAACCTCGGTGGAGAAACCGCGCCCGAACCAGGTCACCGTAGTCGCCAGAACGACCCCCAGAGCGGCAACATGGTACAGGCTGATACCGACCAGCGACACCACCCTGCCCGCCACCGACTTAGCGCTTATTATAAAGAGGATAACCCCGGCGATAAGAGCCACAAAGCCGCCCATCGGGGAAAAGGTAGCGGCACTGCAGCCGATTTCCCCGACATCGCCGGTAATGCCGCCGAGGGGGCTCCAGGCAAAACCGAAGCACAGGGCCAGCCCCAGTCCGAACAGCACCGGCCCTAAAATAACCGCATAGAGCAGCACCCAGAGCCACATTAGCCGCATCTTTGGCCACCTCCCGCCGTATTATTATAGCTCATTTCAGAGCCCGCCGCAGGATAGCGCCACTCACCAGATAAACGATGAGCCCCACGGCGATGAGTATCCCCCCGAATGAGGCCGCCCGCCAGCCGGTGTTAACCGCCAGCAGCAACGCCGTCACCAGCCCCAGCGCCGGCATGATTATATCTAGGAAAATACGCCTGAAGCCAGATAGAGAGCTATCCCGGCTGAAAATCTTAAGAGCGGCGGCGTTGACCCCGGCGAAGGCAAGCAGGGTGGCGAAGTTGGTGAACTCGGCGACATCGCCGATATCCCCGAAAAGGGTGAACAGGCTGGCGAAAAAGCCGACCACGATAATAGCCAGCCAGGGGGTGCGGCGCTCTTCGCCGATAACGCAGAAGACCCGGGGCAGCGCCCCGGCGCAGGACATCGCCCACATCGCCCTTGACGCCCCCAGCAGCAGTAGCAGGACGGTGTTGGCCGTCGAGAAGAGAGCCACCAGCGTCAGCGTGGTACCGGCGCGGCTACCCAGCACCTGCGCCGCCACCAGCGCCAGCGGGGCATCGGACTGCCCCAGAATCTGCCAGTCCACCACGCTTATCGCCGCCAGCGAGACCATTATATAGAGCAGGGTGCTTATCCCCAGCGCCAGCAGGATGGCCCGGGGCAGGTCTCGCTCCGGGTCCTTCATCTCCTCGGAGAGGTTGGCCATCCCCTCAAAGCCCAGGTAGGCAAAGAAGACCAGCGAGGCCGCCCCGACTGTTCCGGCCACCCCCATCGGCATCTCCAGCAGGTTGACCTCGCCGAGGTGGGGGACGCCGATAGCCGCGATAAAGACCAGCCCGGCCACCTCGACAAAGGTGAGTATCCCCGCCAGCAGCGCTGACTCGCCGATGCCGAGGAAGACCACTATCGAGGAGGCCAGAACCAGCCCGATGGCCACCGGTATCACCGGAGTGCCCAGCAGATAGCTGAGATAGCCGGCGAAGCCCAGCGCCACCGCCGAAGCCGAGATGACCACCGCCCAGAGAATCAGCCACCCCGCCAGAAAGGCCAGCCAGGGCTTAAAGGCCATGCCGACGAACTGGAACTCGGGGGCGTCCTTGGGCTTTAGCTTGGAAAGTCGGGCATAAGAAAGCCCGGTCAATCCGGCCACCGCCGCCGCAACCAGAAAAGAAAGCCAGACGGCGTTGCCCGCCTCCCCCGCCGCCACCCCCACCAGCACGTAGATGCCCGACCCCAGAATTACCCCGACGCCGGTAAGCACGGTCACCCACAGCCCCAGGCGTCTCTTAAGCTGAGGCTCGGCGAGTTGGAGAGGTTCAGTCATGGGCGATAGTCTCCGTGGTGTTTAGAGTAGCATAGAGGAGGGGTTGGGGTAAGTCAAGGGTGGGGGGATAAGGGGTCTAGTTAAGACGGGGGGAGGGGATTGACACTCAAGTTGGGCAGGGCTATTCTTAAAAACAACTAAGTAACATTTCTATAGGTTGGAGCCAAACGATGTTCCTAACCAAACCAGTATCAGAACTAAAATACGAGGACATAGAGGACTTGACTTCGTCGGGTGAACCCGAAAGCATTATACTGGACTACAAGAAGACAATATCAGGTTCAGAACGCAACAAGGCAGAATTAGCAAAAGATATATGCGCGTTTGCTAACTCGCAAGGAGGATACTTAATAATTGGTGTAGAAGAAAAGAGAGGTAAACCTGTCCACCCTCCTTGCGGAACAGAACGAATGCTTGAGGAACAAAAGGCAGAGGAATGGCTTGAACAAGTTATTATTTCAAACGTGTCACAACGGGTTATTACAGACATTAAGGTTATTTCCATTCCGAATTCAGATTTATGCATTATAGTAGTGCATGTACCCATGAGTATTAGGATGCCTCATATGGTTACCTGCCAAAGGGACAACAGATATTATAGGAGGATTTTCAAGAGGCATCACTTTGAATCACTACCAGCGGAAGAGTACGAGGTAAGGGAAATGTTTGAAAAAGGAACAAGGATAAGCAATAAAACTACCGAATACTTATCCTCTCAAGGTTACAATGACCCATCAAGCACTACATTCGCTGAAAACATTTACACTAGACAGCTCGGAATATTTGTTAAAGGCGGCCAAGATTTTGGAGAATACGAAGCACATTCAAGCCATTTTTCGACATTTGTAGCCTGTCCCGATTTCCCAGCGGATGACCTGATTGATACCGGGAAAGAAGAGCTTTGGGATTGGTTAGAACCTAACAACAGGCGATATCAACCTAACCCCAGGGGAATATTTCTACCAATGGACAAGCAAACAACTCTAGATGGCATCATACTAACAGACGGGGAACGCTTCACTGCAGACAACCAAGACAGATTCCTTCATCGGTTCTTACGCATTAACCGAAACGGATATGTTGAACTAGGCGCCAATTCAGCGCAGAAATACGAAGGTGACGTTTATTTTGTATACATACCGATGATTGGATTCTTCTGGCAGTTTCTAGGCTTTGTCGTAGAGCTATATAGGCTAGAAGGAGCAAATAGCCCGTTTAAAGTAATGCTAAACATGAAAGGTACTGAGGGTTCCCTCTTATATAATCTAGGCAAAGGTTGGCTTGAACCGATGGGCGAAGGGCGTCAGTATCGTCCACTCTGTCCAGAACATAACATCCAAATCATAAAACAATTAAGGAGCTCTACTGTAGATGATGCTGCAATCGCTGAGATAGTTAGAGAAATTGCTACGCGGGTAGATAACGCTTGGGGTCAGCGAAAAGCCCGATGCTATAATCACCCCAATCATGATCAAGAAGAGAAATTCCCAATAGAACACATGCGAGGATTCTTCGGATAGATCAGACACGGGGCAAAAAGAAAGTCTAAAAGAGCAGAAGCCCCTATTGGGCGGGTGGGTATGGGAAGAAAAACACTGGGATAAAAGGCGGGGGTGGGGCAAAGCCCCCGGGCTTAAGCGCTGAAAATCAGGAAAACGGCTATATTCCAGAACAAAAGCGCGGTATAAATCCCGACAATGCAGGCACTGAAGATAAATATCAGCCCCGGCGACCTCCGGGCTATGTTCCACAGTAGCAGGACGCAGATGATAGCGGCGCACATCTTAACCACCAGGAAATTGTTCTCGGTGACCAGGACCCTCAGCAGCGGGTTCCCCTCCTGCCCCAGCCCGCTCTTGATGAGGAACTGACTGATGAGGCCGTCGGCCACGACCAGCGAAAGCAACGTGCCCAGAAGGTACTCTATTCTGCGTAACCTGGTGGAATCGTCCATGGGCGATAACCCTATTATTATAGCGCCATATACTGCGGCTGTATAGCTTTAAATCGGCGGCGGGGCTAAAGCCATAATTAACGCATTCTGTCAACATTACCTCCAATAATTAAAACTGAAAAATCACCCAATCTAAAGCCCTCTGGCATTTTTCTGCCCTTTATGATACAATTGTCTTTACAGGAAAGCCAGGGGGTGCCAAGTGAAACTGCTGGTCATCGGGGTGGGGGGGTACGGGGGAAGGATTGCCGATGAATTCGCCCGTCTTAACAAAAAAGCCAGGGCCAGGCGGGGGCTGGAGATAGTCACCGACGCCTTCGCCGTTGATGTTGACCAGGCCGACCTGGAAGGCCTCCGTGCCGTCAGGCCCGACCCCCGGCACCGAATCCTCATCGAAAGCCCCAGGACCGACACAGAAGAGACGGTGCGGATGAGCGAAATCGGCGCCAGCATTATCACCGAAAACAGCACCAGAGTCCTCGATGCGGTAAGGGCCGCCGGCAGGCTCTTCGAGACCGACGCCTTCCTGCTCACTGCCAGCGTTATCGGCAGCACCGGCTCCGGCGGCATGCCGGTAATGGCCCAGGCCCTGAAAAACTGCTACCAGGACAAACCGGTCTACGCCCTGGCCGTTCTCCCCTTCCGGGACGAGGAAGCCGAGGAGGAACGCATCACCTACAATGCCGCCGTATCGCTCAAGACTATATATTCCGTGGCCGACGCCGTATTCGTGGCCGACAACCAGCGCTATCTCAGCCGGGAAACCGCCCTGAGGGACAAGCCGGCCAAAATCAACGAACTGATGGTCGAGCCCTTCTACGACCTGCTCTGCGCCGGCGAGGAGGAAAAAAGCAAATACATCGGGGCCAGCATGGCCGACTTCGGCAATATCAGGCAGACGCTTACCGGCTGGAGCGCCATCGGCTGCGGCCAGTCACCGCTGCCCTCCCGGGGGCTTTTCGGCCAGTGGCGCAGCTTCCGGAGCAGGGCCACCGAAAGGCAGGCGGGCATTCCAGCGGTGGAGGCGGCCCTGAGCCGGCTGCCGGTTGACTGCCAGCCAGGGGACGCGGAAAAGGCCTTATATCTGGTAGCAGCGCCGGCCGCCGAGATGAGGCCGGAGCTCTTCCAGGAGCTGGGCGGTTTCCTAAAAGGGGTGGCGCCGGGTGCGGTAATAAGAAGCTGCGACTATCCCCGGGGGCGGGGGGAGCTAGGGGTGACGCTGCTGCTCTCCGGTCTTACCTCTATCGAGAGGGTAAAGGGCTACTACGACCTGATTGGCGGCCTGGTGCGCCGGGTGAAGAAGCGGCGGGAGGAAGCCGAAAAGAAGGCCAGAGCCATGGAGGCGGCGGCCAAGAAGCTGCCCTCGCTGCTTTGATTAAAGGTGAAGTTCTATTATATCGCCGTCCTCTAAAACGTGGTCTCTTTTAGCCATAACCCCGTCGTGCTTACCCGAGCCCCAGATGCGGGCGTACTTCATGTTGGCGGCGAAGTCCTTGTGCACCTCGGCGGCGGCATCGGCCAGGGTGCTGCCCCGGTCAATGACAATGGGGTCGGTAAAATCGGGCTTACTCCCCGGCGCCTTGGTATAGACCCGGATGATATCCAAAACCTCAAAGATTTTAGATTTAAGCTCCTCTAAGCCTGTCCCCTGCCCGGCGGAAATGGCGATAACCGGGAACCGGCCTCCGTATTCAGCCTTCAGGGCCTCAAAATTTTTGGCGGCGCCGTCAAGGTCGAGCTTGTTGCCGATAACAAGCGCCTTCTGGTGCCAGATGGTGAACTCCGCTTCCTCCGCCCCGCTGTCACCGCCGAGGACTATCCTCATCTTCTCCAGCTGGGCGATGATAGATTTCATCTGCTCCAGCGGCTCGTGGCTCAAGTCCACCATTACCAGCAGGGCGTCCGCCCGCCGCAGCAGTGGCGGCAGCCAGAACTCGACGGCCTGGGGTACCAGGGGCGGGGTGTCAATCATCTGTATCTTGATGTTCTCAAACTCCATCATCCCCGGGGTGGCGCTGTGGGTGGTAAAGGGGTATTCGGCCACCGGCGGTGAGGCATTGGTGATGGCGGCAATAAGCCGTGACTTGCCGGCGTTGGGCAGGCCGACCACGGCTACCTGGGCCGCCCCCTCCCTCTCGATAACCATTGACGCCCGCCGGGCGCCGCTCTTCTTGGCGGCCAGCTGGGTGAGCTTGGCAATCCGGCCCCTGAGCTCGGCGCGGAGGTGGTCAGTGCCCTTGTGCTTGGGCATGATGGCCAGCATCTCCTCCAGGGCGGCTATCTTCTCCAGCGGGTCTTTGGCCTCCCGGAAGCTCTTCTCGGCGTCAAAGTACTGCGGCGGCAGGTTGGCCGGCATATTTTACAATTGCTCCTTTATCTTTTTAGCTAAACCGCGGGTAATGCCTTTAGCCATCGCCAGTTCCTCGACCGAGGCCTCTCTTATAGCCTTAACCGAGCCGAACTGACGGAGCAGCGCCCGCCTGCGCCTGGGCCCGATGCCGGGGATGCTGTCCAGCGCCGAGGCGAAGGCCTCCCTTTTTCTCACCCTCTGGTGATAGCCCAGGGCGAAGCGGTGCGCCTCGTCGCGGAGGCGCTGCAAAAGCTGAAGACCGGGTGAAGAGCGGGGCAGGACTATCGGCTTTGCCCTGCCGGGTAAGAAAATCTCCTCGTTCTCCTTGGCCAGGCCGGCGGTGGGTATATCTTCGGCCCCCACCCCCCGCATGGCGGTCAGGGCGGCGCTTAGCTGCCCTTTGCCCCCGTCGATGAGGACCAGGTCGGGCATGACCGCCCAGCTGCCTGAGGCATCACCCGCCCGCTTGAAGCGCCGTTTAAGCACCTCGCCGAGCATAGCGTAGTCGTCAGCGCCGGAGACAGTCTTAATCTTAAATCTCCTATAATGTGAGGGTTTGGGCCGGCCCCCCTCAAAAACGACCAGGCTGCCCACGGCGGCGGCACCCTGAATATCCGATATATCGTAGCCCTCGATACGGGCGGGGAGGCGGGGCAGAGCCAGCTCCTTTTGTATCTCCTCCAGCGCCGCTGAAAGTGCTTTTGGCGAGGCAAACTGCTTGATTTTTGTCTGCTCCAGTCCCTGCCGGGCGTTCTCGGCCACGATATTGACCAGCTCTCTCTTACTGCCCCGGCGGGGCACCTGAATCTTTACCCGGCCCCCCCGCTTACCGGAAAGCCAGTCCTGGAGCATAACCGCATCCTCCATCGGGTGCTGGAGTAATAAAAGCGGGGGGATATGGGGGGCGGAGGCATAGAACTGCTTGATAAAGCTGGACATTAGCTGCCCCGGCGCTTCGTCGCTGGTGCCCTGCAACAGAAAGCTCTCCCGGCCGATGAGCTTGCCGCCCCTTATAAAGAAGACCTGCACGTAGGCCTGGTCTCTATCCTGCTTGAAGGCGATGACGTCCTGCTCTCCTCTTACCCTGGCGGCAATTCGCTGCCCCTCGACCACCTGCTCCACCGCCTGAATCTGGTCCCTCAGGCGGGCGGCTTTCTCGTAGTCCATACTCTCCGACGCCCGCTCCATCTGAGCTTTAAGCTCTTTGACCACCCTCTCCCGCTTCCCCTCCAGGAAAAGAATTACCTGCCTGACGACCTCGGCGTACTCCTGGGGGCTGACGGCGCCGATGCAGGGTGCCAGGCAGTTGCCGATGTGGTAGTCAAGACAGGGGCGGGCATCGGTGCCGGTGATTGGCTTTGAGCAGGAGCGGAAGGGGAAGATGCCCTTCAGCAGCCTGAGCGTCTGGCGTATTGATTTGGCGCTGGCAAAGGGGCCGAAGTAGCGCCCCCCGTTTGCCTTTAAGGTACGGGTGATGTGCACCCGTGGCCAGTCCTCGTTCAGGTCTATCTTGAGGTAGGGGAAGGTCTTATCGTCCTTGAGGCGCACGTTATAGCGGGGGCGGTGCCGCTTTATCAGGTTAAGCTCTAATATGAGCGCCTCCTGCTCCGAGGCGGTGACGAAGTACTCCAGGTCGGCGATTTTGCTCACCATGCGCCCCAGCTTGGGAGTAAGCTTCTGCCCGCCGCCGAAATAGGAACCCACCCGATGCTTAAGATTGACCGCCTTGCCCACGTAAAGGATATTGCCCCTGGCGTCCTTAAAGAGATAGACGCCGGGGCTTGAGGGCAGCCCCTTTATTTGCTCGGTGATATAGCCTGCCGTCATACAGATTTATTGTAGCACAGCCTAAGATAAGGGCAAAGCTCCCCGGCTGTTGACAGCTGTCTTTTCATTAAACTTGACAAATCCGCCTTTTGATATATCATAGAGACTAGTACCAACTAAGGGGGTATTAAATGAGGCGGTTCCTGAGCATCCTGCTCGCCCTGGGGCTGGTGTTGAGCTTCAGCCTAGTGATGGCGGTGCCGACGCAGGGAGCAACCTACAACGTCCCGGGTGACTACCCCACCATCCAAGCGGCCATTACTGCTGCTTCCTCCGGAGATACTATATATGTGGCCGCCGGCACCTACAATGAGGACATCACCCTGAAAAACGGGGTATCGGTGCTGGGAGCGGGGGCCGGTAGCACCACTATTGACGGCACCGGCCTCGATTCGGTGGTGACCGCCGGGAGTTCAATATTAGCGGGAACCGTGCTCGATGGTTTCACCATCACCGGCGGCGCGGCTAGCTACGGCGGCGGGATGTACAATAGCGGTGCCTCGCCGACGGTAAGCAACTGTATCTTCACCGGCAACGAGGCGGGTAGCCGGGGCGGCGGTATGTATAATATCAATGACGCCTCGCCGACGGTGGTCAGCTGCATCTTCACCGGCAACACCTCCTACGGCACCGGCGGCGCCATCGGCTGCCGGGATGGCTCTTTTCCCAACATTGGCAGTTGTATTATCGCCAGCAACACGGCGGACAGCAACGGCGGCGCCATCTACGTCAGCAGTACCTCCCACCCCACCATCATCAATAACACCATCGCCGGCAATACAGCAACCTCCGGTAACGGCGGCGCCATCTACGTTGACGGCAGCTCAGCCTTACCTACCGTTACCAACAATATCATCGCCAACAACTCGGCAACCAGCGGCAGCGGCAGCGCAATCTACTGTGCCACCCCCACCCTCCCCATCAACTACAACGATGTCTTCGGCAATGACCTGGTTGGCTGCACAGAAACCGACGACATCCCCGATGACCCCCTGTTTGTCGGCGGCGGCGACTACCACCTTAAAGACAGCTCCACCTGCATTAACGCTGGGGACACCGCAGCCGTGCCCGGCTGGCTTACCACCGACTTTGAGGGCGACCCGCGCATCTACCCTACAGGAGGAACGGTAGATATAGGCGCCGACGAATACTATGTACCTCCACCCCCAACTCCCCCACCACCCAGCAGGTCGGTGGGCGGCACGGTCCACCCGGTAGATAAGGCAGCCCTGCTGCTGCCCTGGTTCCTCTCAAGCGCCGCCCTCCTCCTGGCTCTGGCTGCCGGCGGCCTGATTTTAATAAGGCGAGCCGATAGACTAAGAGAACCGTGAAGCGTTACTTTATCGCCCTGGCGGCGTTAAGTCTGGTCCTGCCGGGGCTTGTTTTAGCCGGCTGCCCCCAACCCCACCCCAACTCCGGCCTGAGCGCCGCCATCGTTGACCAGCTGGCCGTTTTGGAGCCGAACCAGGCTTTTATCGACCAGGCCACCGCCGAGCTCGAAGCCGCTGGCTTCGAGGTGGACGTTTTCACCGGCAAGGAGGTCAACGTCAGGCTCTACCAGAGACTGCCCAAATACGGCTATGAGCTGATAATCTTCCGCGCCCACGCCGGGCTGCTCAAGGCGGAGGAGGGCTCGGAGGTGGTGGGGGTAAAGCAGGCCACCTACCTGTTCACCGCCGAGGAATACAAGCAGACCAAATATGTCCGCGAGCAGATTGACGACCAGCTGCTGCCGGCGGAGATGACTGCCGATTTTCCCCTGGTCTTCGCCGTTAACGCCAACTTCATCATAGAAAAGACGGAGGGGCAGTTCGATAATACGGTGATAATCATGATGGGCTGCTCCTGCGCCTACCTCAATGACATGGCCGCCGCCTTTAGCCTTAAAGGGGCACCAGCCTACCTGGGCTGGGACGGCAGCGTTGACCTGGGCTACGTTGACCCTGCCTCCGCCGAGCTTATCACCAGCCTGTGTAGCGGAGGCATGACGATAGAGGAGGCGGTAGCCGATATAGGGCCCGACCCTTACTGGGGGGCTGGGCTTAAATTCTATCCCCCCAAAAGCGGCGGTAAGACTATCGCCGAACTGACCGGGGCGGCGGGCGCTGGCTGAATTTTCTTTCTGGTTATGTCTAAATCGCTCCCATATTTGGCTAAAGGCTTGCTATAAACTCTTTCCATGGCGTTGCTAGCAATGTTTCGGTTGTCGAATGTCCATAGGCACGGATAATCATGGCTGCTTTCTCAACCTTCTTCGGGTCATCTGACACAACGGTGTCCACAAAGTCAAAGCGCCCCATAGTAGCATAGCTATCCTTCCAGATAACGCCAGGGCATTCACTTTTGAGCTTTGACAAAACCATAGCAGCCGCCTCTTTCAAGTCCTTGGAACTTCGGAATGCTTCTGGAGAAACTCGGCTGAGAATAATATAAGTTCCCATGTCACACCTCCTATTATCCCATCATCTACCCCCAAACCCATTTACATCCACATATTGAGGCTCTAGTCTAGTCCTCATTTTCTGCCTTGTCAATCCCCCTATCGCCCCTCCCCCTATCTGCAATAAGGCCTCTAGGTGTGCCCTCCCCTTAAAAACTAGACATAAATCTTGTAGCCTTACATATTGATATGTTAAAATAACATAAAATCACCCCAGCAGCGAGGAGGCACGGTGAAAGAAAGCATTAAGAAATTCCTGAACTATCTTAAGGTGGAGAAGGGCTTTTCCCAGAACACCATATTAGCCTACCAGAATGACCTGAACCAGTTTACCGGCTTTCTGGAAGAATCGGCCAAAGGGGGCATCACCGCCCCCTGGACGGCCTTCGACCGGCAGTCCATGCTGAGCTACCTGACCAACCTCAAGGAGAGGCGGTATGCCGCCACCACCGTCGCCCGCAAGGTGGCCGCAGTCAAGTCCTTCTTCAACTTTCTGGCGGCGGAGGGGCTGGTCAAGGACAACCCGACGCGGGACTTGCCCTCCCCCAGGGTAGGCCGGTCGCTGCCCAAGCCAATCTCAATCACCCAGGCCCGCCAGCTGCTGGAAGAGACGGAAAAGCGGGTCACGCCCGAAGCCAAGAGGGACAAGGCCATGCTGCACCTGCTCTACGCCAGCGGCATGAGGGTAAGCGAGCTGGTCTCACTGAACCTGAACGATGTCGATACCGGGGGCGGCTACGTGCGCTGCTTCGGCAAGGGGGGCAAGGAGCGGCTCATCCCCATCCACAGCCAGGCGGTAGCCGCACTCAAAGACTACCTGAGCCAGGGCCGCCCCAGGCTGAAAGCCGCTGACGGCGAAGAGGCCCTCTTCCTCAACCGGCGCGGCGAGAGGCTGACCCGGCAGGGGCTGTGGCAGATACTGAAGGGCTACGCCAAATCAGCCAAGCTGGGGGTGGATATTACCCCCCACACCCTGCGGCACAGCTTCGCCACCCATATGCTGAGCGGTGGGGCGGACCTGAGGTCGGTGCAGGAGCTGCTGGGGCACGCCAATATATCGACCACCCAGGTCTATACCCACCTGACCACGGAACATGTCCGGCGCGCCTATGAAAAATCGCACCCCAGGGCCAAGCAGGAGGTAGCCGATGCCTAAATCAAGGCGGGGCCGACAGCGGGGTAAGAGAAAAGGCAGGAAGACCTTTACTCCACCGGCGGTTCAAGCGCCAGTAGCGGCTGAGGCCCAAGCAATCAAGCCGGCCCCCGGAGCCAGGCCGGCGCCAAAGCCGAAGGCCCCGGTGGCAGTGGCCCAGGTCTCCAATGTAGCCGCCGAGCTGCGCCGAATCGGCATAGTGGCCGGGGCAATTATAGTTATTCTGGTGATTCTGGCCCTGATTCTCGCTTGAGGCCGGGACCGGCGGGGGCGGCTATTATGGATTTTGAAGCGGCCAGGGCTGAGTTAATCGAGCAACTTGGCACCGAGATTAAGAATAAGCGGGTACTGGCAGTCATGGGCGCTATCCCCAGGGAGCTCTTCGTACCCCCGGAAAGCCACCACCTGGCCTACGCCGATAAACCGCTGCCCATCGGCTACGGGCAGACCATTTCCCAGCCGTTTATTATCGCCCTGATGACCGAGGCGCTGGAGCTTACCGGCCGGGAGAAGGTCCTGGAGATAGGCACCGGCAGCGGCTACCAGGCGGCTATCCTGGCTCAACTGGCCAAGAGGGTGATTACCACCGAGCGGGTCAAGCCCCTGTCCGACCGGGCTAAAAAACTGCTGGCTGAGCTGGGCTATAAAAATATCGAGGTGCACCTGGCCGAGGAAACACTGGGCTGGCGGCGGGAAGCCCCCTATGACGCCGTCATAGCTACTGCCGCTGCCCCCAAGGTGCCGCCCGAGCTCATCGCCCAGCTGGCTATCGGGGGGAGGCTGGTGATTCCGGTGGGCTCCCGCTATGTCCAGGAGCTGTACAAGATTACCCGGGGCCGGAAGAAGAATAAGATAGAGGACCTGGGCGGCTGCCGCTTCGTCTCTCTAATCGGCAGGGGCGCCTGGGAAGAAGAGGGTTAAAGAGGAGAACGAGATGGAAGTTATGGAAGCAATTAAGGGCCGGAGAAGCATCCGTAAATATACGCCCAAAGCGGTTGAAGATAAGACACTGGAGCTTGTTCTGGAAGCCGCCCGCCAGGCACCGTCCTGGGCCAATACCCAGTGCTGGCGGTTTATCGTGGTGCGGGACAGCCAGCTAAGGGATAAGCTGGCCGATACCGCAATCGAGGTGACCGAAGGTAAGTCCAACCGGGGCGCCGAGGCGGTGAGAATCACGTCGGTGGCCATCGTCGCCTGCGCCGAGCTGAGAAAAGCAGGCTACTACGCCAAGGGAGGGAAGGCGCCGGTGACCGACAAGGGCGACTGGTACATGTATGACGTAGCCCTGGCCGTGCAGAACCTGACGCTGGCCGCCCACGCCCTGGGGCTGGGCACGGTTCACATCGGCGCTTTTGACGCGGTAAAGGTGGCCGAGATTCTGGGGGTGCCCGAGGGCTTCGTCGTCGTCTCGATGACACCGCTGGGCTATCCCGATGAAGCGCCCAATCCCAGACCCAGGAAGGAGCTATCCGAAATCGTTTTCTACGACAAGTTCGGCGGCAAAAAGGCCAAGCCGGCATGAGATACCGGTGGTGGATTGTTATCGCTGTCGCCCTGTTCGGCGCTGGCCTCGCCTTCGGCCTGGCCGACCCGGGCAACATCGCCAGCCTGCTCTCCGATGAGCTAATCTCTCTGGAGGAGCTGGGCGGAATCCTGACCCCCTTCACCTTCACCATGTTCATCTTCATCTTCCTCAAGAACGTTATCACCCTGCTTTTCAGCTTCATCTTCAGCCCTATTCTGGCTCTAATACCGGTGGTCACCCTGGTTCTCAACGGCTGGCTCCTGGGGCTGGTGTCAACTATGGTCATGGAGCAGCAGTCCCTGGGCTACGTCCTGGCCGGAATCCTGCCCCACGGCGTCATCGAGCTACCCGCCCTGTTCATCGGCGAGGCGGCGGCGCTCAGCTTCGGCGTTATGGCGGTGATAGCCCTCTTCAAAAAGGAAAAGCGGGGGCTGTTTCTGCCCAGCCTGCGGCAGAACCTGAGGTACCTGGGCCTGGCGCTGGTCCTGATGCTGCCGGCGGCGGCTATCGAGACCTACCTCACGCCGCT